>ERZ856578.109-NODE-109-length-146855-cov-22.625904_pt1 | contig 146855 bp, 108 predicted proteins | sample MGYA00514384_ERZ856578 | MGnify/ENA primary metagenome ERZ856578 (study PRJEB29103, sample SAMN06111958) | human gut metagenome | biome: human gut; feature: ankylosing spondylitis patient; material: healthy_person | host: Homo sapiens | place: China:Hangzhou... | reverse complement strand
TGTCCCGTCCTTTTTCACTACCTGACGCTTGAGGTAGTAGATTACTGAAAATGTACTCTTCATTGTCCTTAATTTTTGGGTTTCAAAATTAGTTGGTGAAGAGTCCGGTGTTGGTACGCAAAACGGGGAGGAACGGCGCAATCTTTTTCCGTAACCTGATTTTTCGCATGAGTTATGGATAACTCACTATTCCTTAGAGCCTTGTTTCGCTATTCGTACCCGTTTGTCGCATTTTCGGGCATGGTTACGAACAAGTAACGTAGCGGCGTCAGGATTTGGCTTCGGCAGGGATTGTAATGGCTTCACGGATTATCGCCACTTCAACCAAAACCCTTGTAACTCAATTCTATCACTATATCTTTCCGCATTTCACTTTTTTGTAGTAACTTTGCTCTTAAAAACAAAAACGACAGACCATGGAAATCGAGAAAGTCGTCCGCATCGTCGCCCTGACGCTGGTCGTGGCCGCCTTTGCCCTGCGGGTCGCCACGCGGCTGCTCTTCCCCGATGCCGCCCCGTCACACGACGGCATCCTGGCGATCGTCCTGCTGCTCTGCGCAGGCGTCATCTGGCGCGGCACGCCGCGGACAGAGAAGCGCGGCTCCGGCCGATGAACCCGAACCGACACCCGAAACCGACCGAAAAACCGAGACACAACCTAAAATAAAAAGTTCAAATCGGAGTTTCCCGCCGCGGAGCTCTTACCCTCCGCACGAAAGACTCATAGTTGTGCGACGAAGCCCCGGAAAACCGGGGTTTCGTTATTTTTGCTAATTTTGCAGTACGGACCGCCACCGTCTGTTTGCTGTTTTTGCAGCGCAGACCGCAAGTCCGCTACCGCGCAGATGGAGATTCAGAGAGCCATATCCGCCACGCAGACCGCCCCGACCGACGGCATTCCGATGCCGCGCCGCCTCGGGGCCATCCTCGCCGTGGCCTTCGGCGTCAGCCTCTCGGTGCTCGACGGCTCGATCGCCAACGTCGCCCTGCCCACGATCGGCCGCGAACTGGGCATCTCGCCCGCCGACTCGATCTGGATCGTCAACGCCTACCAGCTGGCCATCATGATCTCGATCCTCTCGCTCTCGGCCCTGGGCGATCTGGTCGGCTACCGCAAGGTCTACATCGCCGGGCTGATGCTCTTCACGGTGGCGTCGGTGGGCTGCGCCCTCTCCGAATCGCTCCAGTCGCTCGTCCTTTCGCGCGTGATGCAGGGTTTCGGCGCCGCGGCCGTCACGTCGGTCAACACGACCCTGATCCGCGTCATCTACCCCCGCTCGCAGCTCGGACGCGGCATGGGCATCAACGCCACGGTCGTGGCCACCTCGGCAGTCGCCGGACCGACGATCGCCGCGGGAATCTTCTCCGTCGCCCCGTGGCCGTGGCTCTTCGCCGTCAACATCCCCGTGGGGCTCGTGGCACTCACGTTGAGCCACCGCTTCCTGCCCCGCAACCCCGTGCGGGTCACGAGCCGCCACTTCAGCTGGCGCGACGCCGTGATGAACGCCCTGACCTTCGGCCTGATGATGGCCTCGGTCGAGGGGTTCTCGCACGGACTCGACCCGCGCATCCTCTCGGTCGGTGTCGCCGCGCTGCTCGTCATCGGATTTTTCTTCATCCGCAGCCAGCTCCGCGAGGAGTACCCCATCCTGCCGTTCGACCTGCTGCGCATCCCGATCTTCTCGGTCTCGGTGGCCACGTCGATCTGCTCGTTCCTCGGGCAGATGCTCGCCCTTGTGGCGCTGCCCTTCTACCTGCAGAGCGAGTGCGGCTACGACGAGGTGCAGACCGGACTGCTCCTGACGGCGTGGCCCGCCGTCATCATGGTCGTGGCCCCGACGGCCGGCTACCTGGTCGAGCGCATCCACGCCGGGCTGCTCGGCGGCATCGGGCTCACGATGATGACCACGGGGCTGCTGCTGCTCGCCTTCCTGCCGCCGCACCCCACGCAGGGCGCCATCGTCTGGCGGCTGATGCTCTGCGGCGCCGGATTCGGCCTCTTCCAGTCGCCCAACAACAGCATCCTGATCGCCTCGGCGCCCCCCGAGCGCAGCGGCTCGGCCAGCGGCATGCTCGCCACGGCCCGCCTGCTGGGACAGACCACCGGTGCGGCGCTCATGGCCCTGCTCTTCCACTTCGTGCCGGGGCGCAGCACCCATGCGGCGCTGCTGCTGGCCGGCGGGTTCGCCTGCGCCGGAGCCGTCGTGAGCTTCACGCGCGTGCGCCTGCCGCTGCCCGAGGCGCTGCGGCGAAAGAAGGGGGCGTAAGCCTCGCGGGGAGGCGGCCGGCGGGGCTCCGTGCGTGAAAAGTCGGCGGGGGTCCCTTCGCTTTTCTGCGATTTTTTCCTATCTTTGAGGCAAACAAAATTCCGAAACCATGTTTTCAGCCAAAACCTACACGGCGCGCCGCCACGAACTGCGCACGAAAATCGGCTCGGGCATCATCCTGCTGCCGGGCAACCCCCTCACGCCGAACAACTATCCCAACAACGCCTACTATTTCCGTCAGGACTCCACGTTCCGCTACTACTTCGGGCTGAACGTCCCGTCGCTCGTCGGCCTGATCGACGCCGACTCGGGCGAGGAGGCCCTCTACGGCGACGACTTCACGGTCGAGGACATTATCTGGACGGGCCCGCAGCCGACGCTGCGCGAGCTGGGCGCCGGCGTGGGCGTCACGGCGACCTTCCCGATGGCGGAGCTCGAGGGGCGGCTGCGACGGGCCATTGCGCTGGGACGCCGCATCCACTACCTGCCGCCCTACCGCGGCGAGACGAAGCTGCAGCTCTCGGCGCTGCTGGGCATCAACCCCGCGCTGCTGCACGACTACAAGTCGGTGGACCTGATGTTCGCCGTGGCGGAGATGCGCGAGAAGAAGAGCGCCGAGGAGATCGAGGCGATGGAGCGCGCCTTCGGCATCGGATACGAGATGCACACGCTCGCCATGCGGATGTGCCGCGCGGGCGTCGTCGAGCGCGAGATCGCCGGAGCGATCGAGGGCGTCGCCAAGTCGAAGGGGCAGGGCGTGTCGTTCCCGTCGATCGTCTCGCAGCACGGCGAGACGCTGCACAACCTCAACGCCGACGGCGTGCTGACCGACGGCCGGCTGCTGCTGTGCGACGCCGGTGCCGAGAGCGTCGAGGGCTACTGCTCGGACCACACACGCACCTATCCCGTCAGCGGACGGTTCACGCCGCAGCAGCGCGAGATCTACGACATCGTGCTCGCGGCACACGACCACGTGGCCCGCATCGTCGGCCCGCACATGATGTACACCGAGGTGCACAACGCCGCCTACATGACGCTGGCCGAAGGGCTCATCGGCGTGGGCCTGCTCAAGGGTTCGGCCGCCGATGCCGTGGCATCGGGCGCCATGACGATGCTCATGCCCCACGGACTGGGCCACGGGCTGGGCATGGACGTGCACGACTGCGAGGCGATGGGCGAGCGGTCGTTCGACTTCTCGCAGATCCGGGAGCGCGCCGCGGCCTCGGGTACCTGCATCTACCGCGCCGCCTGGCGGCTCGAACCGGGAACGGTGATGACCGACGAACCGGGCCTCTACTTCATCCCGGCGCTCATCGACAAGTGCCGCGCCGAGGGCAAGTACCAGGGCATCGTGGACTACGACGCGCTGGAGGCCTACCGCGACTTCGGCGGCATCCGCATCGAAGACGACATCCTCGTCACGGAGGAGGGGAGCCGCATCCTCGGCGACCGGAAGATTCCGATCACGGCCGAAGAGCTCGAAGCCGTCGTGGGCAAATAGCCCTCCGGCAGCGACATGCGACCGATCCGGGGCCTGCGGGCTCCGGATTTTTTGTTGCTGTCGGGCGGTGCACGGTCGGCAGGCCCCGGATTTTTTGCTGCCGCCGGGCGGTGCGCGGCCGGCGGGCTCCGGTTTTTTTGCTGCTGTCGGGCGGTGCACGGTCGGCAGGGCCCGGATTTTTGTTGCCGCCGGGCGGTGCACGGTCGGCAGGCCCCGGATTTTTGTTGCTGCCGGGCGGTGCGCGGTCGGCGGGCTCCGGACTTTTTGTTGTCGCCGGGAGAGCCTTCGCCGCCGCCCGTTTGGGCCCCGGAAGGGCCCCTCACCCCGCCCGAAACGCCGTTTCACCCCGAAAAAGAGGCGTCGGTTCTTGTTTTTTTGGATTTTTTCGTATATTTATAGTCGGCTAATCGAAAAGCTACCGAAAAACAACCTTAAAACCATACGGGAATATGAAAAACTATTCAGCCAAAGAGATCAAGAACATCGTACTCATCGGCGCGCCCGGCACGGGAAAAACTACCCTTGCCGAAGCGATGGCCTATGAGGGTAAGGTCATCGACCGCAGGGGTAGTATCGAGACGAACAACACGCTCTCGGACAACACGGATATCGAGCACGAATACAAGCGCTCGATCTATTCAACGATCCTCTTCACCGAATTCATGGACCGCAAGCTGAACATCATCGACTGCCCGGGTTCGGACGACTTCTGCGGAAGCCTCTTCTCGGCGTTCAAGGTCGGCGACGTCGGCGTCTTCCTCTTCAGCGCCGTCAACGGCTGGGAGGTCGGCAGCGAAATACAGGCCCGCTATGCCCGCCTGCTCAAGAAACCCGTCATCGGCGTCATCAACCAGCTCGACGCCGACAAGGCCAACTTCGAGGCCGCCTTCGAGTCGATCAAGGCCGCCTCGCGCGTGAAGCCCGTGCTGGTGCAGTATCCCGTCAACCAGGGTCCGGAGTTCAACGCCTTCATCGACGTGCTGCTGATGAAGATGTACCGCTTCAAGGACCACGACGGACACCGCGAGGAGCTCGAAATCCCGGCCGAGGAGCTGGAGCGCGCCCAGGCGCTCAACAAGGAGCTCGTCGAGATGGCCGCCGAGCACGACGAGGCCCTCATGGAGCTCTACTTCGACAAGGGGACCCTCACGCAGGACGACATCCGCGCGGGTCTGAAGATCGGCGTGGCCAACCGCGAGGTGATGCCCGTCTTCTGCACCAGCGGCAAGTACGACATCGGCACGAAGCGTCTGATGGAGTTCATCATCAACGTGGCCCCCGGACCGCTCAAGGCCCCGAAGTTCCTCACCACCGAGGGCGAGGAGGTGGCTGCCGACGAGGCGGGACCCGTCGTGGCGTTCGTCTTCAAGAGCCAGATCGAGCAGCACATCGGCGAGATCACCTACTTCCGCGTCATCCGCGGCAAGATCACCGAAGGCACCGAGCTGGTGAACACCCGCACGGGCAACAAGGAGAAGCTCTCGCAGCTCTTCGCCGTGGCGGGCAAGAACCGCATCAAGGTGACGGAGCTCTCGGCCGGCGACATCGGCTGCACCGTCAAACTCAAGGGCACGCGCACGAACGATACGCTCGCGGCCGCCTCGGCGCCCGTGACGATCGAGCCCATCGTATTCCCGGAACCGCGCTACCGCGCAGCCCTCAAGTGCAAGGAGCAGAGCGATGAGGAGAAGCTCGGCAAGATCCTCAACGACGCCAAGTTCGAGGACCCGACCATCCTGGTCGACTACTCCAAGGAGCTCAAGCAGACGATCATCCAGGGCCAGGGCGAACACCACCTGAACATCCTGCGTTCGCGCATCCTCTCGGAGAACAAGCTCGCCTACGACTACATCGCCCCGAAGATTCCCTACCGCGAGACCATCACGAAGGTCGCACAGGCCGACTACCGCCACAAGAAGCAGTCGGGCGGCGCCGGACAGTTCGGCGAGGTGCACATGATCGTCGAGCCCTATTACGAGGGCATGCCCGAACCGAAGAACTACAAGGTGCCGGGCAAGGGCGACATGGTGGTCAACGTCAAGAGCAAGGAGGAGTACGACCTGCCGTGGGGCGGCAAATTGCAGTTCTACTCGGCAATCGTCGGCGGCGCCATCGACGCGCGCTTCATGCCCGCCATCCTGAAGGGTATCATGGAGAAGATGGACGAGGGCCCGCTGACGGGCTCCTACGCCCGCGACATCCGCGTCGTGGTCTACGACGGCAAGATGCACCCGGTGGACTCGAACGAAATCTCGTTCAAGCTCGCGGCCCGCAACGCCTTCAAGGAGGCCTTCCGCAACGCCGGGCCCAAGATCATGGAGCCGATCTACAGCGTCGAGATCCTCGTGCCGAGCGAGTACATGGGCGCCGTGATGTCCGACCTGCAGAACCGCCGCGCGATGATCGCCGGTATGGAGTCCGACAAGGGATTCGACCGGCTCAACGCCATGGTGCCGCTGGCCGAGCTCTACCGCTACTCGACGACCCTCTCGTCGCTCACCTCCGGATCGGCGACCTACTCGATGAAGTTCTCCTCCTACGAGCAGGTGCCCGCCGACGTGCAGGAGAAGCTGCTCAAAGCCTACACCGATACCGACGACGAGTAGGCATCGGACCGCATTCCAACGGCGGACGGGGCATTCGTGTCCCGTCCGCTTTTTTTGCGGCCGGTCCGCCCCCGCCGGCGGGCTGCCGCCTCCGGCACTCCCCGTGCCTCGATCCGGGCACAAGCGCCCGTGCGTAGCTGTGGCCGCGATATTATCCGGGCTGTGTTAAATTAATGTTAACATTGGGTAACAAAACCGTTTCATCGGAAAAAATGCCGTAACTTTGTTCAACATTTGCACCAACACCTTCCATGAGCGAAATCTACACCGTCATCATCGGCATCCTGGGTGTCCTCGCCATTTCGGGCCTCTTCGTCGGCGTGACGAACGACGCCGTCAACTTCCTGAACTCCGCGATCGGCTCCAAGGTCGCCTCCATGAAGGTCATCCTCTCGGTCGCCTCCGTCGGCATCCTCATCGGCGTCGTGACCTCAAGCGGCATGATGGAGGTCGCGCGCAGCGGCATGTTCAACCCGGGGCTCTTCACCTTCCACGAGGTCATGATGCTCTACCTGGGCGTGATGTTCGCCAACGTCATCCTGCTCGACCTCTACAACTCGTGGGGACTCCCCACCTCGACGACCGTCTCGCTGATCTTCTGTCTGCTCGGCTCGGCCATCGCCGTGTCGATCTACAAGATCTCGAACGACCCGGCGCTCGGCATCGGCGCCCTGGGCGAGTACATCAACACCTCGCGCGCCATGGGTATCGTCTCGGCAATCCTCCTCTCGGTGGTCATCGCCTTCACCTGCGGCACGATCGTGATGTACATCTCGCGCCTGATCTTCTCGTTCCGCTACACGGCGACGTTCCGCCGCTACGGAGCCCTTTGGTGCGGCGCCTCGCTCACCTCGATCGTCTACTTCGCCCTCTTCAAGGGGCTCAAGACGGTCCTCGACGGACACGCCTTCATCGAGTTCGTCGACCGCCACCTGCTGCTGTCCCTGCTCGCCTGCTGGATCGTCTGCTCGCTCGCGCTCTTCTTCATCCAGCGGCTGAAGATCAACATCCTGCGCATCACGATCCTCTCGGGCACCTTCGCCCTGGCCCTCGCCTTCGCAGGCAACGACCTGGTGAACTTCATCGGCGTGCCGGTGGCCAGCTTCGACGCCTTCTCGATCGCCCGCCACTCGGGCGACTCGAACATGCTCATGGAGGCCCTGAACGAGAACGTCCCGGCCAACTTCGTGATCCTGCTCACCGCGGGCGTCATCATGATCGCCACGCTCTGGACCTCGAAGAAGGCCATGCACGTCTCCGAGACCGAAATCTCGCTCTCGGCACAGGGCGACGAGGGGCAGGAGCAGTACGGCTCGTCGCTCTTCTCGCGCACGATCGTCCGCGCGGCGCTCAACATCAACACGGGGGTCGAGCGGGTCATCCCGCCGCGCGTGCGTACGGCCATCGCCCACCGCTTTGAATACGAGGATGTCGAGCACAGCGGCGCCCCCTACGACATGATCCGCGCCACGGTCAACCTCACCACCTCTGCGCTGCTCATCGCCATCGCCACGTCGCTCAAGCTGCCGCTGTCGACCACCTACGTCTGCTTCATGGTGGCCATGGGTTCGTCGCTCGCCGACCGCGCCTGGGGCCGCGAGAGCGCCGTCTATCGCATCTCGGGCGTCATGACCGTCGTGGCCGGATGGTTCGTCACGGCGCTGGGCGGATTCCTGATCGCCTTTGTCGTCGGGCTGGCACTCATCTACGGCGGCATCCCGGCCTTCGTCATCATCACGGTGCTCTGCGGCTGGATGCTCATCCACAGCAACTTCCGCAAGAAGGACGACAAGAGCGGCTCGGCAGCGCCCGCCGTCCAGACCAACGAGGACATCATCGCCTCGCTGCGCGAGGAGGTCTGCGCCACGATGGAGTCCGCCACGAAGATCTACGACCGCACGCTGATCGCCGTGATGCAGGAGAACCGCAAGGTGCTGCGCGACATGGTCAAGGAGGCCAACGACCTCTTCTACCACTCGCGCGACCGCAAATACACGCTGCTGCCGACGCTCAAGAAGCTGCAGGGCAACGACGTCAACACGGCGCACTACTACGTGCAGGTGGTCGACTACCTCAACGAGATGACCAAGGCGCTGATGCACATCACGCGCCCGGCATTCGAGCACATCGACAACAACCACGAGGGCCTCTCGAAGGAGCAGGTCAAGGACCTGATGGATATCAACGACGACGTGGAGTCGATCTACCGCCGCATCAACCAGATGCTGCGCGAGGGCGACTTCGCCGACATCGAGACGGTGCTCTCGCTGCGCGACATGCTCTTCGAGTCGATTGCCGAGGCCATCAAGTCGGAGCTCACGCGCATCAACGAGGCCCGCTCGAACACCAAGGCCTCGATGCTCTACCTGACGATCCTGAACGAGACGAAGAACATGGTGCTCCAGTCGCGCAACCTGCTCAAGTCGCAGCAGTACTTCCTCAAGCACCGCAACGGTCCCACGACCTGGATCAAACAACAATAGGACATGGACATCGCACAAGCCAAACGCCGCGAGAACATCGCCGAATACATCCTCTACCTGTGGCAGCTGGAGGACCTGCTGCGGGCCTTGCAGTTCAGCCCCGAGGCGATCTACTCGCAGCTCATCGCCCCGCGCAAGGACCTCGACGAGACGCGCCGCCCGGTCTTCCTCATGTGGTACATGGACATCGTCAACCTGCTGCGCGAGGAGGGCAAGGAGGAGAAGGGGCACCTCGAGCACACGCTGCACCTGATCCGCGACCTGCACGACCTGCACCTGCAGCTGATGAAGCTGCCCGCCGGAGCGCACTACCGTCAGACCTACGCCCGGCTGGAGCCGCTGCTGCCGCGCCTACGCGAGGTGATGGGCAATCCGGGCATGAGCGACACGGAGCTCTGCTTCCGGGCGCTCTACGCCACGATGCTCTACCGCATCAAGGGCGAGGGCGACAAGTCCGCCGTGGCGGACACCATCGAGTTCATCTCGCCCGTGATCGGTGAGCTGGCCGCCATGCACGGCAAGGTCGAGCGCGGTGAGATCGACCTCTTCAAGCAGAGCGAGCAGTAAGAAGAAGCGGAGGCGGGAAGCCGCAACGAAAAAACGGGACCGGTCATGCGACGGGTCCCGTTCTATTTTTTGTCAGCGGGTGGATGGAGGACTTTTCTGTCAGGAGGGAGGTTGGAGGCCGGGGGGGCCAAACAGCGCCGGTGCCGGCCCGGTGCGGCCGAATGAGGTCAGACGCCGGAGGTCAGTCGATCTCCAGCCCCATGATGTAGTCGTTCATGTAGTATCCCTCCCCGATCGGAAAGTCGCCTTCGCGCAGGCGCCGCATGCCCATGTGCTCGTAGAAGTGCAGGGCGCGGTTCTGCCGGTTGACGTTCAGCTCCATGAGGCAGCGGCCGGGATGCACGCTGCGGATGTAGGCCACGGCGTGGCGGAAGAGCGCGGCTCCGGCGCCGATGCCCTGGTACCGGGGCAGGACGTAGATCTTTTGCAGGTGGAACAGGTCGGGCCCCTGCCGCTCGACGGAGAGGTAGCCGCACGGCTCGCCGTCGGTCTCGGCGATGAAGTAATGGTGCCCCTCGGCCAGCTGCCGACGCAGGCTCGCCTCGGAGTACATCCACTCCATCATGTAGTCCAGCTGCCCGGGGGTGAGCAGCTCCCGGTAGGTGGCGGGGAAGGCCTTGCCGGCCAGGCGGCGGATCAGGTCGATATCACGCTCGGAAGCGTCGCGGATCGTCAACATTGGGTAACGGATTCAAGGGTTTTCGACAAAATAACCGGGGCCGGAAGCGGGGGGGGTCCAACAGTCCGGTGCTCCGGAGGTCCGAGGGCCCGGCAGTTCGGCCGCGGCCCGGTTGCGGCAGCATCAATGAAAAAAGGCCGACATCAGCCGGCCTTTGTTTCATTCGCGCGAGAATTAAGCGTACTTGAACGTCGATTCGTCCGAGACGGTCAGCTTCTTGCGGCCCTTTGCACGACGTGCTGCCAGCACCTTGCGGCCTTCCGCCGTAGCCATACGCTTGCGGAAACCATGCTTGTTGATTCTCTTCCGGCGCGAGGGCTGGTAAGTTCTCTTCATTGCCATAGCTATATCCTTTTTGTTGTTTCAGACATTTTTACGGATTGCAAAAGTACAACAAAAAAGTGATCCGCAAAAATTTTTCACGAAAATATTTCAAAATGACGGGCAAAAGCACGAAATCTTGCTAACTTTGTCAAAGACCGCGACACGTTTCGCGCCAACGAACACCGCAACAGCCATGGCAATATTCAAGGTCGAAGGAGGACACCGCCTCCACGGCAGCATCACCCCCCAGGGCGCCAAGAACGAGGCGCTGCAGATTCTCTGTGCCACCCTGCTGACCCCCGAGCGGGTCACAATCAGCAACATCCCCCGCATCCTGGATGTCCTGCAGCTCATCGAGCTGCTGCGCCGCATGGGCGTCGAGGTCGAGCAGCTCGCCGACGACACCTACTCGTTCCGGGCCCGCGAGATCGACTTCGACTACCTCCATACGGAGGACTACCGCCAGCGCTGCACGCGGCTGCGCGGCTCGGTCATGCTCATCGGCCCGATGCTGGCACGCTTCGGCATGGGATTCATTCCCCGCCCGGGCGGCGACAAGATCGGACGCCGGCGCCTCGACACCCACTTCCTGGGATTCCAGAAGCTCGGCGCGAAGTTCAATTTCGACGTCGCCGACGACTTCTTCATGGTCGAGGCCGACGAGTTGCGCGGCACCTACATGCTGCTCGATGAGGCATCCGTAACCGGCACGGCCAACATCGTGATGGCCGCCGTGCTGGCCAAGGGGACGACGACGATCTACAACGCGGCGTGCGAACCCTACCTGCAACAGCTCTGCAAGATGCTCAACCGCATGGGCGCCCGAATTTCGGGCATCGCCTCGAACCTGCTGACCATTGAGGGCGTCGAGGCGCTGGGCGGTACGGAACACGCGCTGCTGCCCGACATGATCGAGGTGGGCAGCTTCATCGGCATGGCCGCCATGAACCGCTCGGAGCTGACCATCCGCAACGTCTCCTACGAGAACCTCGGCATCATCCCCGCGCAGTTCGCCCGCATGGGCATCCGCTTCGAGCAGCGCGGCGACGACATCTACATCCCGCAGCAGGACCACTACAGCATCGAGACCTTCCTCGACGGGTCGATCATGACCATCGCCGACGCACCGTGGCCGGGCCTGACGCCCGACCTGTTGTCGATCTTCCTGGTCGTGGCCACGCAGGCCAAGGGAGCGGTGCTGATCCACCAGAAGATGTTCGAGAGCCGGCTGTTCTTCGTCGACAAGCTCATCGACATGGGGGCGCAGATCATCCTCTGCGACCCGCACCGCGCCACGGTCATCGGACATGACCGCCGCCTGCAGCTGCGGGCCACGCGCATGACCTCGCCCGATATCCGCGCCGGCGTGGCGCTGCTCATCGCCGCCATGTCGGCCGACGGCGTCTCGACGATCCAGAACATCGACCAGATCGACCGCGGATACAAGGACATCGACCGCCGCCTGAACGCCCTCGGCGCAAGGATCACGCGCGTCGACGAGTGCAGCCGCTGATCGCGGCACGCCGGTTTACCATCCCGCTCCGCGCGGCACGCCGCCGTGCGAAGATGGTTTGTGTGCGGTCCCGCGCACACACGCAACAGAAAACACAAGAGAGGCAATACAGAACAGAGAGACTATGTTTTTGGAAAATGCCAGCCGCAAGGGCTGGATCGAAGTGATCTGCGGCTCGATGTTCTCGGGCAAGACCGAGGAGCTCATCCGCCGCCTGAAACGGGCGCAGTTCGCCCACCAGCGGGTCGAAATCTTCAAACCCCGCATCGACGTGCGCTACTCGGAGGAGGAGGTCGTCTCGCACGACGCCAACGCCATCCGTTCGACGCCGGTCGAATCGCCGCAGAACATCCTGCTGATGACCTCCGACGTCGACGTCGTGGGCATCGACGAAGCGCAGTTCTTCGACGCGAGCATCGTGGAGGTTTGCCGGCAGCTGGCCGACAGCGGCGTGCGCGTGATCGTCGCGGGGCTCGACATGGACTACACGGGCAAGCCCTTCGGTCCGATGCCCGACCTGATGGCCACGGCCGAATACGTCACGAAGGTGCACGCCATCTGCGTGCGCTGCGGCAACCTCGCCCACCACTCGCACCGCCTGACGGCCGACGAGAAGCAGGTGATGCTCGGGGCGCAGGACAGCTACGAACCCATCTGCCGCCACTGCTTCCGCGAGCTGGTGCGCAACCGCCGGTAAGCTCCGACTCCGGTCGCCCCGGCTCCGCCGGAGCAGTCTCCGAGCCGGTCGGCAACGTTCGCGGCACCGGCAGCGCCCGCATCGTCGGGCCACACCACCCGCCGGATTCCAAACGGCCGTTTCCCTTGAGAAACGGCCGTTTTGCATGGTCGGGCGCAAAAATGGTATCCGAAACAGCAAAAAAGGTGATTCCCGGAATCGGCCGCGAAGCTATCTTTGCAACGGAAACCAACTCGAATCCGCAACCATGAAAAAACTCTTTCGCCTGGGCGGCGCCTCGTCCGTTCTGACGGCGCTGCTGCCGCTCAATCCGCTTTCGGCACAGCAGGCCGCGACGGAGGCAGAACCCGCCTCCGGACAACGGCCGATGAACATCATCTTCTACCTTGTCGACGACATGGGATACGGCGATCTGGGCTATCTGGGCAACCGCATGGTCGAATCGCCCGCCATCGACGCCTTCGCCGCCGAATCCTCGGTCTTCACCAACGCCTACGCGGCACCCGAATCCTCGCCCACGCGCGCAAGTCTGCTGACGGGCAAGAACCCGGCCCGCCTGCACCTCACGACCTGGATTCCGCAGAAAGGATCACGCAAAGCCAGCGAGTACAAGGGATGGCGTGTACCCGAAGAGGCGCGGGGTGTAGCTCTCGAAGAGACGCTGATCTCGGAGGCGCTCAAGGCCCACGGCTACGACACCTGGCATATCGGGAAGTGGCACATCGGCGAAGGGGAACTCTCGCCCCGCAACCAGGGATTCAACTCCGATACGGGCTATTGGCCCTGGTCCTTCCCGCGGAGCTACTTCTCGCCCTACGGATTGCAGACGCTGCAGGACGGCCCCGAAGGCGAATACCTCACCGACCGCCTTACCGACGAGGCGGTCAAGCTGATCAAGAACCACTCGGACAGGCCCTTTTTCCTCAACCTGTGGCACTATGCCGTGCATGAGCCACTGCGGGCCAAGGATTCGCTGACCGCCTACTACCGCGCCAAGGGGGCTCCCGAAGAGGGCAAGAACAAAGCGGTCTACACGGCCATGAAACACTCCGTGGACGAGAATTTCGCCAAGATTCTGAAGGCCGTCGAGGAGGCCGGCATCGAGCAGAACACGGTCATCGTCTTCTTCACCGACAACGGCGGCGTGGTCCGGCACGCCGACAACGGACCCCTGCGTCAGGGCAAGAAGTATCTCTACGAGGGCGGCATCCGCGTGCCGCTCGTCATCCGCGACCCGCGGCACCCGGACGCCCGACGCATCGACACGCCCGTCTCGAGCATCGACTTCTACCCCACGATGCTCGAATGGGCCGGCATCGACCCCGCCGAAGTGGACCAGCATCTCGACGGCGTGAGCATCGCCCCGCTGCTGCGCAACGAGCCGATTGCCGACCGCACGCTCTTCTGGCACGAGATGGGAGCCTTCGGGCACGGCCCCGCCACGGCCATGCGGCAGGGACGCTACAAGCTGCTGCGCTTCTACGCCCGGCCCGCCGATCAACAGTATGAACTCTACGACCTCTCGCAGGACATCGGCGAACAGCACGACCTGTCGGCCGAACAGCCCGAACGGGTGAAGCAAATGGCCCGCGAGATGCAGCAGTGGATCCGCGACAACGGAGCGCAGCTCCCGACCCGGGTCGCAGCCGGCACCGGAAAGCAGCCGGGCAAGGGGCACCGCGCCCGATAGGCGGCCGACCCGAAAGACCGCCGCACGAAGAAGGCCCGTCGCAGTGAAGCGGCGGGCCTTCTTCGTGCCTCTCCCCGATCGGTCGGGGATCAGTATTTTTTCATGATTTTCCGCGTGCCGCTCCGGTACTCGGAGGGGGTCTCGCCCCGTTTCTTCTTGAATACCCGGATGAAGTTCGACGTATTGTTGAACCCGCACGAATAGCAGATCTCCGAGATCGAATCGGTCGTCTCGTAGAGCCGCCGCGTGGCGTTTCCGATGCGCACGTCGTTGACGTAGTCGACAAAATTCTTGCCGGTCATCTTCTTGAAGAAGTGGCAGAAGGCCGATTCGGACATGTTCGTCAGACGGGCGGCGTCCGAGAGCTTGATCGGCTCGGCATAGTTGCGCATCACGTAGTCACACACGAGCAGGATGCGCCGGCTGCGCGTCTCGTTGGCATAGTGCATCGGCTGGTAGTTGGCGCTGGCCAGCAGCCGGAAATCGGGCGTCGTCGCCAGGTAATCCAGCAGCGACAGGAATTGCAGCGCCGTATCGAAACCCCGGCTCCGCGTAAGGCGCAGCACCCGGTCGCGGGCTTCGAGGCGCGCCTCCCCGACATAGGAGATTCCCCGCCCGGCCCGCTCGAGCAGCGACCGGATCGAAGAGAAGATCCGCTTGCTCATGGTCGGATAGTCGAGCATCTGCTCCGGGAACTGGATCGTCACCACATGGTTGCCCTTTTCGACCTCACCCTTCCAGATGTGCGGCAGCCGGGGGCCGATCAGCACGACGTCCAAGGCATCGAAATCCTCGTGCGAGTCGCCGACGACCCGCTCGCCGCAGGAGTCCATCACGATATTCAGCTCAAAATCCGTGTGCCAGTGGGGCGCATAGTCGAACTTGGCGTCGGGATGATCCAGCAGGATGAAAAAATCATCCTTCTCGAGCGGAGTGATCTCCTGTTGCAATTCGACGTGCATGTTTTGTGGATTTGTTCGTTGACAAATATAGCAAAATTTATCAAGCGAAAAATAGAATTCTCACAAAAGATTTTTTTAATTTATTTTTACCTTTACCTCGGTTAAATCCGGGTCTCACAAGGTCCAAACGAGCTTGGGAGAGGGAATATCAGGTATTTGCCGCTTTCAAAAAGGACCTTGGCCGATCAATTTGCGTCACGGGAGCTTTTCCGGTATTATCAAAAAAAGCAATCTTTTCAGCAAAAATGTATAAAAACCGGCCGGGGTTTCTCACTAATTTTGTTTCAGTGAAAAAACACGATTAAAGACGCTGCAAATTCCGCATGAAACTCACCAAATTCAAAGGAAACCCCATCCTCTCGCCCAACCCGGCAAACGACTGGGAAAATCTCGTGACCTGCAATCCGGCGGCCTGGTACGAATCCGGGAAATTTTCGCTGCTCTACCGGGCGGCGGGCAACGACCCCGAACACCACATCTACATCGGGCTGGCCGAGAGCGACGACGGATTCCACTTCCGGCGCGTGCAGTCCGCACCGGTGCTGGCCCCGACGCCCGACAACTTCGACGCGGGTACGGTCGAAGACCCGCGCGTCGTCCGCTTCAGCAACGAATACTACCTCACCTACGCCTTCCGGCCCTACAGCCCGGGGCAGTACTGGAAATACGAATACGACCAGGTGGTGGCTCCGCCGCATGCGCCGGAAGCGCCCAAATGTCTGAGCCGCAACGTCGGAAACACGGCGCTGGCCGTCTCGACCGACCTGCGCACCTTCAAGAAGATCGGCCGTGTGACCGAGCCTTCGCTCGACGACCGCGACGTGATCCTCTTTCCCGAAAGAATCGGCGGCCGCTTCTACATGCTGCACCGACCCAAGGAGTATGTCGGCGCCGACTACGGTACGGAGTATCCGGCCATCTGGATCAAGAGCTCGGACGACCTGATGTCGTGGAACGTCCCCAGCAAACTGCTCATGAAGGGACGCGAATGGTGGGAAGAGAAGATCGGCGGCAGCGCCCCTCCCCTGCGGACCGATGCCGGGTGGCTCATGCTCTACCACGGCGTGGACCGCAACTTCGTCTACCGCGTCGGGGCCTGCATCCTCGACATCGACGACCCGACGAAGGTGCTCTACCGGACGCGCGACTTCATCCTCGAACCCGAAACCCCCTTTGAGAAGGAGGGTCTTTACAAATGGGGCGTCGTCTTTCCGACGGGCAACGTCATCGTCGACGGCACGCTCTACGTCTACTACGGAGCCTCGGACCAGTACTGCTGCGTCGCGACGGCCCATGTCGACGAACTGATCCGCTTCATCAAATCGAACACACGGCCATGAACACGAAACAGAGAATCACCCTCGCCTGCGCCCTGCTCTGGGGCGCGATCTGCACCGCCGCCGCACCGGTCGAAGAGATCGTCATCCCGACCGACCGCATCGTCTCCGACTCGTTCGTCGGCGCGGGCGTGCAATGGTCGGCCTATCCGCACGCCGATTCCGAAACGGCGGAATGGGGGCTGCTGCTCACCGATGAGAAATGGGAGGAGCTGATCCGCCGCATGGACTACCTGCAGCCCCGCTTCATGCGGGTCATGGACCAGGCCAACTGGCGCTACTTCAAGGGACTCGACGCCGACGGAAATCCCATCCTCGACTTCGACACGCAGGAGGCTCACGCCCTCTATCGCATCCTCGACTTCTGTCAGGAGCGGGGCATCGTGGTCATGATCGGCGAATGGGGCGTGCCGGGCCACCGCCACGATCGGAACGACCCGTCGATCCGGCTGCGCGACGTCACCGACAGCCGCTGGCACCGGATGATCGGCGCCTGGGTCGAGCACCTGATCGTCACGAAGGGCTACAGCTGCATCCGCTACTACGACTTCATCAACGAGCCCAACGGCAGCTGGGCCTGCACAAACGGCAACTTCGCGGAGTGGGCCGCCGGCATCCAACTGCTGCACAAGGAGTTTGAGCGCCGTCAGCTGACCGGCAGGATCGCCATCTGCGGTCCGGGCAGCGTACCCAATGCCAGCGTGCCCCAATACCGGGAGATCTGGAAGGGTTCGCTGTGGACCGACTACGCTTCGGACGCCGTGGGCGAACTGCTCGGCGCCTACAACACGCACGCCTACTACCCGCACCGGGCGGCGCGGGAGCGCTCGGCGGCCGAATACCTCTTCCTGGACAAGGATGTGGCGATCGCCCGCCGGGAGGGCAAGCCCTTCTTTCTCGGGGAGATCGGCCTCAAGGCGACAAAGGACGGCGGCGAACTGGCCGCCGAACATGAACGGCGCCGGCTGGCCAAAGGCAACGCCTCGACCGACAGCAACATGTTCATCTACGACTACTTCTACGGTCTGGACATGGCATCGGTCGCCATCCAGTCGATGAACAGCGGCGTGGACGCCATGGCCGCATGGGACGTGGACGACGCCATGCACACGAAGAACGACCTGGCCGACAAGCGCGACATCAAGCGCTGGGGCTTTTGGAACATCCTCGGCACGGAGCTCTACAACGATCCGGCCGACGAGCAGATCCGACCCTGGTACTGGGCCTGGAGCTGGCTCTGCCGCTACCTGCCGCCCCACTCGCAGCTCTTCGTCACGCCGCAGCCGGCCAATCGGGGCTGTCAGCTGCTGTCGGCCCGCGTACCGGGCGGCTACACCTTCTGCGCCGTCAACACCTCGGAGCAGCCCGTTACACTCACCCTGCGCAGCGAGGGCATCCCGACGCTGCGACAGGTGCACCGGCTGGAGTACAACGAACGCTTCGCCGCCAAGGAGCATCCATACGGCCAATCCGAGCTCAAGGAGATGGACCTCGGACGAGGATACCGGCTGGAGGTGCCCGCCAAGACCTTCCTCGTGCTGACCACGCTGCCGCTCTAACCGATTCACGAACCCAAACCACAAACCAACCATGACCACAGCCCTCCATACGACCGACCTCGTGATTCTGGGGCTCTTCATCCTCGCCATCGTCGTCTGGGCGTTCCGCAACTCGAAAAACGCCTCGTCGAGCGACTACTTCCTCGCCGGAAAGAGCATGTCGTGGCCCGTGATCGGACTCTCGCTCTTCGCGGCGAGCGTCTCGAGCTCGACGCTCATCGGGCACTCGGGCGAGGCGTTCATCAGCGGCATCGCCGTATTCAACTACAACTGGATTTCGGTGCTGGTGATGGTCTTCTTCGCCCTCTTCTTCCTGCCCTTCTACATCAAGAACGGCATCTACACCATTCCGGAGTACCTCGGCCGGCGGTTCGACAACCGTTCGCGCACCTACTTTTCGTTCATCACCATCATCGGCAACGTCTTCCTCGACGCCGCCGCAACGCTCTACACCGGCGCGCTGGTCATCAAGATGATCTTCCCGCAGGTCGAGATGATGTGGATCATCATCGGCATGTCGGTCATTGCCGGCAGCTACACGATCGTCGGAGGCCTCTCCTCGGCCATCAAGGCCGACATGATCCAGGCCGCCGTGCTGATCGTCGGCGCCGTCATCCTGAGCAGCTACTGCGTCCACACGATCGGCGGATGGGCCGAGCTCTTCGACCGCTTCCACGAGGGGGTGTGGCTGCGTCTGACCCGCCCGCTCGACGACCCGACGGTGCCGTGGCTGGGCATGATCGTCGGCATCCCGATCCTCGGGTTCTACTTCTGGGGCAACAACCAGGTGATGGTGCAGCGCGTGCTCTCGGCCCGCAGCATCGACCAGGGCCGCAAGGGGGTGCTCTTCGTCGGCGTGCTGTACCTGCTGACGCTCTTCATCATCATCATGCCCGGACTGATCGGCCGCGGACTCGACATGTTCGGCATCGAACTGCCCGACCGCATCATCAGCGGACTGGAGCTCAAGACGCAGTACGGCATCAACACCGACGCCGTATACCCGACGCTCATCATGAAGTACCTGCCGTCGGGACTGATCGGCATCATCCTCGCCGCCATGATCTCGGCCCTCACCTCGACGCTCAGCGCCACGCTCAACTCCGTGTCGACGCTCTTCACGATGGACTTCTACACGAAATGGTCCAAAAACACCGACAGCCGGCACCTGGTGCGCGTCGGCCAGCTGACGGCATTCATCGCACTGGTCATCGCCGTCGTCTGGGCGCCGCTCATCGAACGTTTCGACTCGCTGGTGACCTACTACCAGGAGATCGCCTCCTACCTTGCTCCGCCCGTCGTCGGAACCTTCTTCCTCGGTCTCTTCTGGAAGCGGTCCAATGCGCAGGGGGCCTTCTGGGGGCTGATCTCGGGATTCATCATGGGGGTCGTCATCATGCTCGTCAAGTATGTCGCGGGGATTCCCGTGCCGATCCACTTTCTCCTGCTGGCGCCCATCCTGCTGGTGGTCAGTCTGGCGGTGAACGCGGCCGTCAGCCTCGCGACGCCGCCCGCGCCCGAGAGTCAGACCGCGCCCAACACCTGGACACGCGCCTACTGGCGGGCCGAGACCGAAGAGCTGCGCGGCGTACCCTGGTACAGCAACGTCCGCATACTGGCGCTGCTGCTCGTCATCGCCTGCTTCGTGGAATACTTCTGCTTCTTCTGATTACAACCCGATTACGAACCTTAAAAACATCCGCAACATGAAACTCCGATACTGTCTGCCCGTTCTGGCCATTGCGCCGGCGGCACAGGGCTGCCAGACCGCCCCACGGGACGAGCGTCCCAACGTCATCTTCATCCTCAGCGACGACCACGCCGCCCAGACGATCGGCGCCTACGGAAGCATCTACCGCGACCTCTGCCCCACGCCCAACATCGACCGCCTCGCTGCCGAAGGCGCCATCTTCCGCAACGCATTCTGTACGAACGCAATCTCCGGACCCAGCCGCGCCACCATCCTCACCGGTCAGTACAGCCACAAAAACGGATTCTACAAGAACGAGGGCGGACTTCCGTTCGACACCACCGCCATGACCTTCCCGAGAATCCTCCACGACAACGGATACACCACCGCCATCGTCGGGAAATGGCACCTCTGGTCCACTCCGCAGGGGTTCGACTACTACAAGTACCACACGCTGATCGGAGAGCAGGGCGTCTACTGGGACCCCGTCTGGAACGAGAACGGCAAAAAGGTGCCCGAGAAGGGATATGCCACGACGCTTACCGCCCGCGCCGCCATCAACTGGCTCGAAAACATCCGCGACAAGTCGAAGCCCTTCTGCCTGCTCTACCACTTCAAGGCCCCGCACCGCCCCTGGGAGCCCGACTCCTGCTACATGCACCTCTTCGACAACGTCGACATGCCCTATCCCGAGACCTTCGACGACGACTACGCCACGCGCGAGCTCACGGCCGGCAACACGGCGATGACCATCGCCTCGCACCTCAACCGACAGGACCTGAAGATCGCACCGCCCGAGGGGTTGAGCGAAAAGGAGATCCGCCGCTGGAACCGCTACGGCGACAAGGGCGAGAGCGAATACCTCTCGCCGTCGGACACGCTCCGGGGCGAGGCGCTCAAACGCTGGAAATACCAGCGTTACGTCAAGGACTACCTCGCCACGACGAAGTCCGTCGACGACCAGGTAGGAAATCTTCTCCAATACCTCAAGGAGAAAGGGCTCGACAGGAACACCATCATCGTCTACTGCGGCGACCAGGGATTCTATCTCGGCGAGCACGGCTGGTTCGACAAGCGCTTCATCTACGAGGAGTCGTTCCGCATGCCCTTCATCGTCCGATATCCCGAGAAGATCAAGCCCGGAACCGACATCACGAACTTCATCGCAAACATCGACTTCGCACCCACGCTGCTCGACTTCTGCGGCGTCGAGGCTCCCGAAGCCATGCAGGGTAAAAGCTACCGGAAGATGCTCACCGGAGAGGATACGACCGCACTGCGTGACGCCGTCTACTACCACTACTACGAATATCCGCTCTGGCACCACGTACAGCCCCACTACGGCGTGCGCACGGATCGGTACGTCATGGCCCACTTCTACTACGACATCGACGTCTGGGAGCTCTTCGACCTCGAAAAGGACCCCAACGAGCTGAACAACGTCTACAACGATCCGGCCTATGCCGACGTCCGGGAAGCGCTCCACAAACGCCTCGGCGAGCTCCAGCAGGAGTTCGGCGACGACGCTTCGCTCGAGGAGTACCGCTACATCACCGCCACGAACTTCCGCGAGGTGAGCGAGGACTACTACAAGAAGGGCGACAACTCACTGAACGCGCCCCGCAAGGAGGCGTCCAAAAAGCGATAAACCATGAAACCGCATCTGCCATTGGTCGTCGGTGCCTGTGCGGCGGGGCTTCTCCCCGCCTGCACACAGGCACCCGAGGCGCCCGAACGGCCCAACGTGCTCTTCATTCTGCTCGACGACCTGGCCTACGACGCCATCGGGAGCAGCTGCCGCTACCCGTTCCTCGAGACGCCGAACATCTCGCGGCTCCAGCGCGAAGGGGTTACTTTCTCCAACTTCTTCTGCACGATGTCGCTCAGTTCGCCGTCGCGGGCCTGCTTCCTGACGGGCGTCTACCCGCACCTGCACGGCGTCACGCAGAACGACGAGCGCGTCGATCCGCGGTGGGACGTCTACACCCCCTATCCGCAGCTGCTGCAGGAGCGGGGATACGAGACGGCCTTCATCGGCAAGATGCACAACGCGGAGCTCTGGGGCAGGGAGCAGATCCGCCCGGGATTCGACTACTGGCTCGGATTTCGCGGCCAGGGAGACTACTTCAACCCCGTGCTCAACGACAACGGCCGCGAGTTCCGGGCCGAGGGTTACATCACGGACCTGCTGACCGACTACGCCTGCCGCTGGCTCACGGAGGAGCGCGACCGCTCGAAACCGTTTGCCATGTGTCTGTGGCACAAGGCCGTCCACATGCCGTTCAAGGCGGCTCCGCGCCACGAGGGATGCTACGCCGACCAGACGCTGCCGCTGCCGCCCAACGGCAACGGCGTGGAGGACTACACCGGAAAGCCGGCCTGGCAGAAGTACAAGAAGTCCTTCGACCGCATCTGGGAGCACGATCCCGAGTGGAATCCCCACTTCGAGCAGCCGCTCGACATCCTGGAGACGCTGCGGGCCGTGGACGAATCAATCGGCACGCTCTACGCAACGCTTGAGTGGACGGGGGATCTCGACAACACGATCATCCTCTTCGCCAGCGACAACGGCTACTTCATGGGCGAACACGGCTACTGGGACAAACGCATCGCCTACGAGGAGTCGATGCGCATCCCGATGATCGTCCGCTATCCGCACGCCATCGCCGCGGGCAGCCGGATCGACGAGATGTGCCTCAACATCGACATCGCCCCCACGCTGCTCGAGATGTCCGGCACGCCGGTTCCCGACTGGATGCAGGGGCGTTCGCTCATGCCGCTGCTGCGCGGCGACACGACCGGATGGCGGCGTTCGTTCCTCTTCGAGTACTTCGTGGACGATGCGTACCCCTACGCCGGGCCCACGATGCTCGCCGTGCGCACGGACCGCTACAAACTCGTCGATTCGTTCCTCGAGGACGACATCGACGAACTCTACGACCTGCAGGAGGACCCCGGCGAAATGCGCAATCTGATCGCCGAGCCGCAGTACGATTCACTCCGACAGGCGCTCCGCACGGAACTTGAGCGGCTCAAGGTGGAGCTGAAATTCAACCCCGACCGCGACTTCCACCTGCGCGAAGCGGCACCCGCCTGGGAGGCAGCCCATGCCGACATCCTGCGGGAGCGGGCCGCGAAAGCCGCAAAAAAAGAGCAGAAAAAATAACCTTTACGCAGCAATCCATGAACCACACGAAATTCCAGACAAGCCGCATCCATCGGATGTTACTGCCGCTGACCTGCACGCTGCTGCCGGCAGCGGCCGCACAGGCGGCGGAGGCCCCCGGGCAGAAAAACGCTGCCGGCGATCGTCCCAACGTACTGATTATCCACTGCGACCAACTGGGCGCCTGGGCGCTCGGCTGCTACGGCGGCACCCAGATCGAAACGCCCAACATCGACCGTCTGGCGGCCGAGGGCGTCGTGATGACGAACTTCTACGCCAACACCCCCGTCTCAACCCCTTCGCGCGGGTGTTTCCTCTCGGGTCTCTACCCCAACGAACACGGAGCCTTCAAGAACGACAAACAGATCCGGCAGGACATTCCGACCTTCGCCTCGGAGCTGCGCGACGCCGGCTACACCACGGGCTACTTCGGCAAGTGGCACCTCGACGGCAATCCCAAACGGCCGGGCTGGGACATCCGCGGCAAGGACATGGGATGGAGCGACCGGACCTCGATGTACTCGTTCGGACACTACAAGACGATCGAGGCGCAGCCGGGCACCCATCCGAAATTCGAGAAAAGCGTGGCCGCGTCGGCCGAAAACTACCCCACGGACTGGTTCACCGACCGGGCGATAGCGTTCATCGAGGAGCACAAGGACGAGCGTTTCTGCGCCATGCTGAGCATTCCCGATCCGCACGGACCCTATCAGGTGCGGCCGCCCTACGACACGATGTATCCGCCCCGGCAGGTCGAACTGCCCGCGACCCTGACCGAAGAGCCCCGCAACGACCACTTCTTCTACAACGAAACCCGCAATAGGATCGACCGACGCAGCGGCAAGAGCGAGTATGACCTCATCCTGCGCAACATCCGCCGCGACAAGTCGGCCTACCTCGGAGAGATCAAGTGCATCGACGACAACGTGGGCCGCATCATCAGCTACCTCAAGCAGGCCGGGCTCTACGACCGGACGATCATCGTCTTCACGGCCGACCACGGCGACATGATGGGCGAGCACGCCCGCATGGCAAAGGCCGTGCCGCTGGAGGCTTCGGCCCGCATCCCCTTCATCGTCCGCTACCCGAAGCTCATCCCGGCGGGATCGCATTCGGAGCACGTTGCCAGCTGCATCGACTTCTATCCCACGATTCTGGAGCTGACGGGCACCCGGCAGCACGGCCAGGTGAGCGGTCACAGCCTCGCCCGCGTGCTCGAAGGGCGGAGCGACCGCTGGGACGATGCCGCCTTCCTGCGCTGCTATGCGTCCGTCTACCCCTGGGTCGGCATCGTAACCCCGGAATACAAGCTCATCTACGGCGAAAAGGACCCCAACGGGAAGGCCCTGCTCATCGACCGCAGGAAGGATCCGGGCGAACTCTACAACTGCTTCGACGATCCGGCCTACTCCCGGGTGATCCGCAACCTTACCGAACGCATCATCCGCTACTGCCGCGAGCACAACGACCCGCACGGCGAGTGGCTCGAAAAACGCATCCGATAAAAACCGTCCGAACATGAAAACAGCCATTGCAAAGCATCTTGCGGCACTGATCCTCGCGGGAGGCGCGTTTGCCGCACCCGCATCGGCCTCGTCGGCCGAGAAACTGCCGTCCGTCGAGAAGGTCTCGGTCGAGGCCTCGGAGAGCGGCCTCGGATTCGGCTTCTGGGCCAACAACCGCTACAGCGAACGGGTCTTCGACGACTTCGGACGCCGGCCCTACGAGCGTTTCGGATTCTTCAGCTGGAACAGCATCGAACGGGCTCCCGGGCAGTACGACACGCACAAGATCATCGAGGGCGTGCAGCTGCTCCACCGGCTCGGCACAACCCCGATCATCTCGCTCAACAACATCTCGGGGCCGTGGTTCAACCGGGCCAAAAAGAGCCAGATCCCCGCATTCTATCCGCAGGACATCACCGATCAGAAGACCCGGGCCGCCGGACTGCGCTACATCGACCGCGTCATCCGCGAGGTGCTCGAGGCGACCGGTTCGCTCGTGGTCTGCTTCGACTACGAGATGATGTGGCACTGCCGTCCCGACACGCCGGAGAAGCAGCAGCTGCTGCACGACTGGTTCCTGGAGGCCGTGGCCGCCGCCCGCGGGGCTGCCGCGGAGATCGGCCTGTCCGAACAGCTGAAGATCATCCCGATCGTCAACGGCGCCGTCGACACCCCGACCACCCTCAAGCTGCTCAACAGCCCGGCCGAGAACCACACCCCGGCCCGCTGGCTCACCGACATGGTCTCCGTGTGCGACTACCTGGCCATCGACTCCTACGATTTCGACAAGGAGGACCCGACAAACCCCGAAAAGACGCTGCGCACGCTCGCCTTCTGGATCAGGAACTACTCGCTCGGCAAGCCCGTGCTCGTCACCGAGTTCGGATACTCGACCGGCGTCAGCTACTATCCGGATTACAAGACCCACTACCACGCAACGGGAACCGAGGAGCAGCAGCACGACTTCTATGCGGCGCTGTTCCCGCGGCTGGTCGAGGAGAACCGGCCGGGAGGGCTGCTCAACGGCCAGGTCCGCTGCTTCTGCCTGTGGATGTACTCGGACATCTCGACCAAGAAGAGCACCCCGGCCCGCGAAAACCACTTCGGGATGATCCGTCTCGACGGCAGCCGGAAGCCCTCGTTCGAGCTGGTGCACCGCGAAATCGACGCGATCGAGAGCGATCCGCAGAGCGCGCCTTCACGGGAACGTGCCCGCGAAAGGCTGACGGACAAACAGCTCGGTGAGGGCATCGCCATGCGCTACGGTTCGGGCTGCGACTACGACTACCTGCAGTTCGACACGCGGGAGTGCCCATCCGGAACATACACAGTCTCGGTAAAATACGCGCATCCGGGAGCGCTGCTGATCCGCTCGGCCGGCAAGTGGTACCGCTCGACCGACGAGCAGCGCACGCACAGCCTGACCGTAGAGGTCGACGGCGAAGGGTTGCAGCTCTACGCCACGGGCAGCCGCTTCCCGTTCGAGCAGCGGATCGAGAAGATCGAATGGAAACGTGATAACAACACCGAAAAGAGATGAAGCCGGAGAGTACCCTGAAATACCTGTTGCCGGCGCTGGCCCTGCTGCCGGGGGCTACCACGGCCGCGGCGGCGGAACGCCATCCCAACGTCCTGCTGATCCTGACCGACGATCAGGGGTGGGGAGATGTCCGCGCCAACGGCAATCCGCTGATCCACACCCCTACGATGGACCGGCTGCACGACGAGTCGGTCGTGCTCGAGAACTTCTACGTCTCGCCGTTAAGCGCCCCGACCCGGGCTTCGCTGCTCACGGGGCGCTACCACCTCGCAACGGGCGTATGCTCCGTGCAGAGCGGGCTCGAGAACATGAATCCCGAAGAGACGACCCTCGCCGAGCTCTTCCGCGAGGCGGGGTACGCCACGGGGTGCTTCGGCAAGTGGCACAACGGCACCTACTATCCCTATACCCCCAACGGACAGGGTTTCGACGAGTTTCTCGGCTTCTGCTGCGGGCACTGGGCCAACTACTTCGACCCGCTGCTCCAGCACAACGAGACCATGTTCCGCGGCAAGGGCTACATCACCGATATCTTCACCGACGCGGCCCTCGAATTCATCGACGAGCACAAGGACGGGCCCTTCTTCTGCTACGTGCCCTACAACGCTCCGCACTCCCCGTTCCAGGTGCCCGATGCCTACTACGACAAATACAGGGAGATCGAGGCGGCCAACGACAAGGACCGCCGAACGCTCGCCTCGATCTACGCCATGGTCGAGTGTGTCGATGCGAATATCGCCCGGCTGCTCGACAGGCTCGACTCGCTGGGCATCCGCGAGCAGACCATCGTCCTCTTCATGACGGACAACGGACCGGTGCACGTCGTGCGCTACAACGGCGGCATGCGCGGCATGAAGGGGTCGGTACACGAGGGCGGCGTACATACGCCCTGCTACATCAACTGGCAGGGAACGCTCCGGCACCGGTCGATCGAACCGCCCACGGCGCACATCGACATCCTGCCGACGCTCATGGACCTCTGCGGCATCCGGAACTGGAAGACCGCCTTCCCGGTGGACGGGCTGTCGCTCGCCGCATGCGTCCGGGGCGAGGGCGAGGCCCCGCGCGGCCGCATGATCTTCACGCACCGCATGCTGCAGGAGATACACCCGTGGATGGGCGGCGTGCGCACGGACCGCTACCGCATGACCATCTACCCCGGGGATGAGGTCATGCTCTACGATCTTGCGGAGGACCCCGCAGAGGAGCGGGACATCTACGATGCGGAGAATCCCGAACACCGCCGCATCCGCGACGCCTACCATGCGTGGTACGGGCGCGTGGTGCGGGGCGTAAACCCCGATCCCACCGTTCCGGTCGGCTATGCCGAGGCGCCGCAGGTCCGTATCCCGACACCCGAAGGGCGGATGTACGGCGCGCTGAAATGCTACGGGTATCCCAACCAGAACTGGGTAAACCACTTCCGCGAAGCATGCGACTCGCTTTCGTTCACGCTGCACGTCGTCGCGGAAGGGGACTACGGCGTGGAGATCGAATACAACCACCTCGGCGAGAACGCCGCCTCGCAGGCCGTCGTCGAATGCGACGGGCAGCATATCGCGGCACACGTCCCCGCCTTTGAATCGCACCGCACCTATGCCCCCGACCGCGTCGAGCGCGACGAGGCCTACGAGCAGACCTGGGGATCGCTCGCCGTGGGGCGGCTGCACCTTCGGCCGGGCCGGCACGTGCTGACCCTCTGGGCCGAGCACATACCCCAACCGACGACCATGCAGGTCAAAACCTTCATACTGAACAGACTGGACCATGAATAACCGAATCTTTCCCGGCATGCTCGGCATGCTGGCGTGCCTTCCGCTTACCGGCGCCGCCCAGGAGCCGCCGCGCCGCCCGAACGTCGTCATCTTCCTGACCGACGACCAGGGAAGCGTCGACCTGAACTGCTACGGCTCGCACGACCTCGCAACGCCCAACATGGACCGCATCTGCAACACGGGCGTGCGGTTCACGCAGTTCTACGCCGCCTCGTCGATCAGCTCCCCGTCGCGCGCCGCCCTCCTTACGGGCCGATATCCCCAGCGGGCCGGCGTCCCGGCTCTCGTGGCGCCCGATCCGCAGAAACCCGGACTGCCCGCCTCGGAGGTGACCCTCGCGGAGATGCTGCGCGACAACGGATACCGCACGGCACTCATCGGCAAGTGGCACCTGGGCCACGCCGTCGAGTCGCAGCCCAACGCCCAGGGATTCGACTACTTCTTCGGCCACCTGGGCGGCTGCATCGACAACTACTCGCACTACTTCTACTGGAACGGCCCGAACCGCCACGACCTGCACCGCAACGGCGAGGAGGTCTGGTATGCGGGACGGAACTTCTCGGAACTGATGGTCGAGGAGTCGCTGCGCTTCATCGAAGAGAACCGCGAGCGACCGTTCCTGCTCTGCTTCATGAGCAACTACCCGCACTATCCGCTGCAGGGCGACGACTCCTGGCGTGAATACTACACGGCACAGGGCACGCCCCATCCGCGGGACAAGTACGCGGCCATGGTGTCGACCGTCGACCAGCGCATCGGCGCCGTACTGGACAAGCTCGACGAGGAGGGGCTGGCGGACGACACGATCGTGATCTTCATGTCGGACAACGGCCACTCGACCGAGGAGCGGACCTTCGGAGGAGGAGGCAGCGCGGGCATCTTCCGCGGCAACAAATTCACCCTTTACGAGGGAGGCATCCGGGTTCCCGCCGCCATCCGCTACCCGCGGGTCTTCACACCGGGAACGGTGTGCGACCGCGTGGCCTCAGGCTGCGACTGGCTGCCCACGATCGCGGAGCTGTGCGGCGCAACGCTCCCCGACCGCACGATCGACGGACGAAGCCTCGTCGAAACGGTCAACGGCGACGGAACGCCGCAGCATCCGGTCCTCCACTGGGCAACGGGCAAGATCTGGGCCGTCCGCAAGGGGGACTACAAGCTCGTCTGCACCGCCAACGCGAAGGAGGCTCCGACGATCGAACTCTTCCATATCGTCAACGACCCCTCGGAATCGAAAAACCTCGCCGCCGAGCTTCCCGACAAGGTGGAAGAGCTCCGCGCCGAGCACGACGCCTGGGTCGAGGAGGTGAAACAAGACTGACCCAACTGCACCGCATTCGCCCTCAACCTCCACTCGCCGCAGACGACCGCACCACCATCATCGCGATCACTTCAGGGGCGGCCTTCAGTTAGAGACACAACAACCAATCCCATGAAATCCACCACCATTTTGAGTGCGCTGTGCGCGCTCCTGACGGCCTGTTCGGTCCGGGCTGAAAACCCGCCGGCCGTACAGCCCACGGACCGGACCGACACCGAAGAGTCGGAAAGCATCCGGGCCTTTTACGGCCCGGGCGAGAACAACTTCCTGATCATCTACCCCGTCCGCGGCGAGAAACCCGCACCGGTCTACCTCTGGGGGCACGCCAACTCGGACGGCAAGACTCCGCCGTCGGCCGAGGACATCTCGCCGGCGATGGTCAGTCGGCTCAACGAACGGGGCATTGCCGTCATCAGCTGGGAGTCCGTTCCGCAGGTCAAGACGCTGCAGGATGTCGAGACCTGCGAACGGGATCTCGAAACCGTCTACGCCTGGCTCCTGGAGAATGCCGCCCGGTACAATCTCGACATGGACAACCTCTTCATCGGAGGCATGTCGCGCGGCACGGTCGTATCGTGGAGGTTCGCCAATGAACAACCCGGACGCGTCCGCGGCGTATTCTACGCCCAGGGGCTGCCGAAAGGCGCCTGGGCCGACGGAAAGGAGCGGCCGCTGGCCTACGTGACCACCCAGTCGCCGCCCGTCGTCTTCACCTACCGCGACGGCATGGAGACGACCGACGGGCACAGCCCCCGCTACGGACAACGCATCGTCGACCGTTACCGCGAACTGGGGATCGGCGACCGTGCCACGCTCTACCACTCGCAGGGCAAAGCGCTCTACACGCAGGCTCCCGAATTCATCCTTCAACACCTCAAATAACAGCCATGAAACCGAAAACCGGCGGATGGATCCTCCTCTCGGCGGCGACCATCCCAGCTCTGGCACAGAACCCGCAGGCCGCACGGCCCGCACCCGGCGAATTCAACGTCGTCTTCATCATCTCGGACCAGCACAAGGCGGCAGCCACCGGCTGCTACGGCGACAGCACGGTCCTTACGCCCAACCTCGACCATCTGGCCACTACGGGCGTGCGCTTCACGCACATCTACACCCCCTCGCCGTTGAGCGCCCCGGCCCGGGCCGCCCTCATGACCGGGACCTACCCCTCGACCAACGGCGCACTGTTCCACCGGCAGCCGGTCCGCAAGCCCGACGGCCGCATCGTCAAGACCGAAGCGGGGAAGGTCCGCGACGGCTACGCCGAGGGGATGACCACCTGGGGCGAATGGATGCACGCGAACGGATACGCCACGGCCGCCATCGGCAAAATGCACGTACACGGCGAACTGCAGCGCGGCGTCGATCCCGACTATCCCGAAGGCAATCTGATGGGATTCGACGAATCGGACATGCGTTTCTACACCTACTTCCCGGGCGGACACTACCGCGACTGGAAACATAATCCCGACTACTACGCCCGCTACCGCGAGATCGGCGAATACCAGCCCTACTTCAGGGGAAACCGCTACAACCAGCAGCTCAAGCCCACGCTCGTGCAGCACGAGGAGGATATCATGGACTACATCGTGGCGCAGAAATGCGGTGACTACATACGCCGCCACACCGACCGTCCCTTCTTCCTCTACGCCGGACTCGAAAAGCCCCACAAGCCCTGGACGACGCTGCCGCGCCTCTATGCGCTCTACGACACGGCCAGGATACGGATCCCGGCCACACAGCGCGACTGGCACGAAAACGGTCGCTACCCCTACGTCCGCCGGGGCAACCACTGCGAGCTGACCGATCCGGCCGAGATCAAGCGGTCGATGCTGGCCTACTACGCCTGCGTCACGGAGGTGGACGAAGCCGTGGGCCGGATCGTCGAAGCGACGAAAAAGGCCGGAGTCTACGACCGCACGATCTTCGTCTACACGACCGACCACGGCGAGCAGCTCTACGAACACGGATTGCACGAGAAGCACAACATGTTCGAGGATGCCGTCAACGTACCCTTCATCATCTCTTGCCCGGCGCTGCTGCCGCAGGGTGTCGTATGCGACGCCGTAGGCTCGCTCGTCGACGTGATGCCCACGCTGGCCGACCTGCTTGATCTGGCACCCGATCCGCAGTGGGAGGGGCAGTCGCTGCTGCCCGAAATCGGGGCCGAGACGCCCCGGGAACGGGTCGTCTACTCGGAGTTCCACGAAGGGGACTTCATGCCCTGGCCCAAGCGCAATACGCCGCTGAAGATGCGCCGCGACAACCGCTTCAAGTATGTCTACACGCACGGCATGATCGACCAGTTGTACGACGCCACGGGAGGTGATCCCGACGAGATGCACAACCTCGCGCTCGATGCACGCTATGCCGACACCGTGGCCCGCTTCCGGATGCTGACGCTCTGCGGCTGGGAGCTGCCCTATATCGGGCAGATGAAGGGCTCGGCGACCCACAGGGGCGACCGGACGCACCTCACCTGGCAAGCGGTCAAGCAGGCCGACAAATACATCGTATGGGGTGCAACGGAGCCCGATCCCGCCAAGAGCCGCCGGCTCGGCGAGACCGACGGAACGAGCTTCACGACACGCGGCGCGGAGCGCTACTTCTGGGTAACGGCCTCCTGGAAACTCACCCAGTACGGAGAGCGGAGCCGCGAGATTCCCATGATTGCAGAATCCTATCCCGAAGTGCTGCCCGTCACGCCGATGTTGACAGCCAAATAGGCAGCGGCGAAACAAAAGAGGAGCGGGCCGGATTGTTCCGGCCCGCTCCTCTTTTTGCATCCCGTCTACTCGTTGGGATTGCTCATTTTGTGCTTTTTCTTGCCCTTCCACTTGCCGGGATTGGCCGCCCGCTGCTTCTGCAACCGGGCCTTGACAATTTCGCCCTGCTGACGCATGTACTCTTCGACAACGGCCGGATCGTCGCGGTGGCGGAACGGTTCGAGCACCGGATCGTTCGTCTTCTCCATGTTCGCCTCAAGCAGCTGCCGGAAATGCGCGATCTGCTCCTGATAGGCCGGATCGTCGATCAGGTTGTGCTTGGCGTCCGGATCGTTCTCGTAGTCGTAGAACTCCTCGGGCACCCGGTGACGGAACAGCTCGACACGCGCCCGGATCTCGGGATCGGTCTCGGCGGCGGCACACATGGCATTGAAGGTGAGGCCGGCCATCGTCTCGCTCTTGAACTCGCGCACGCCGTTGCTCCACGGGTTGTAGATATACCCGAACTTCTCGTTCTGCACGGCTCGCATCGGCTCGCGCATGCGCCCCGAATTCTCGGTGAACTCCGTGTAGACATACTCGCGGCCGGACTGCTGCTCCCCCTTGAGGACGGGCAGGAACGAACGGCCGTCGAGCCCCTCGGGAACGGGGATGCCGGCGATCTCGAAGAAGGTCGGCATGAAGTCGATGCCGCAGACGAAGTGCGCATCGTCCTCGCTGCCGGGCTTCGTCACGCCGGGCCACTTGACGATCAGCGGCGTATGCGTGCTGTGCAGGTAGCTGCACGTCTTCGAGAAGGGCATCGACATGCCGTTGTCGGAGATGAAGAAGATCACCGTATTTTGGTCCGCCCCCGTATCGTGCAGCGCCTTCAGCACGGCACCGACGCTCTCGTCCAGACGGTGCACGGAGCTGTAATACTGCGCCGCCTCGCGCCGCACTTCCGGAATGTCGGGAACGAACCCCGGCACCTCGATCTCCTCGGGACGGTAGATGCGGCTCGGATCGGGATAGGAGTGGTTGGCCCCCATCTTCTGCCGCTCCTGCTCGCTGCCGGCAAAGGGTCGGTGCGGGTCGATCGAATTCGCCATGAAGAAGAAGGGCTTGCCCTCTGCCTGGCACTGCCTGATGAACTTCACCACGTTGTCGTAATAGACCTGCGGATCGCGGCCCTGATGGGCGGCCGGGCCCTCGATCTCCATGTCCCAGTGAATGGAGGCCTTGGGCGTCGAGTGCGCCAGCTTGCAGATGATGCCGATCCGGTAGCCGTTGGCCCGGAAGGTCTCCTGCACGGTGGGAATCTCCTCGCGGTCGGTGTGGTAGAAGCCGTCGATGCCGCTGTTGTGCGGATAGAGGCCCGTCATGATGCCGCCGCGACTGACCTGCGAAGCGGCCGAAACGACGTGCGCGCGCCGGAAGAGCATGCCCTCGCGGCTCAACCGCTCGATGTTGGGCATCAGGTCGGGCACCTTGCAGCCGAACATCGGTGTCGTGGAGCAGTTCAGGTCATCGGCCACGATAAACATGATGTTGAGCGGCTCTCCGCTCTCCTGGGCCACGCCGGGCGTCGGAGCGGAGCAGGCGGCACCCACGAAGAGTGCCGCATTGAAAATCTTTTTCCTGTCCATTTTCATAAGGTATTACATGCCGGTTGTCACAAGGCCCGGTTGGCATCGACCTCGACCTTGGGAATATCAAACCACTTCACTTCGTAGTTGCGCTCGCGGTTGACGTTCGCGTATTCGGTCGCCGTCGCCGACTCGCGGATCTTCGTGCCGTACATCTCGCGCCGGTTCAGGTCGAAGAGCCGTTTCGACTCGCCGAAGAACTCGCGCTCGCGCTCCTCGAGCACAAAGGTCCGGAATGCGGCCTGATCCATGCCGGCCGGAGCATCGCCCACACCGGCTCGGGCACGCACGGCGTTCAACGCCTCGTAGGCTGCCACCGAAGCCGGGGAGAGTTCGTTCTCCGCCTCGGCGAAGATCAGCAGCACGTCGGCATAGCGCAGCAGCACAAGTCCCGTCTCGCAGCAGCCCGAGCTGGGGGCATTCTCGTCGTTGTACTTCGAGAGCCACGGGCCGTAGGCCTTTGCCGTGGGATTCGAGCCGATGGGATTCGTATACCCTTCGCCGGGAGCCACGCCCACGTCGATCGTGAAGTTGGTCAGGTCGGGGAAGATGAACTTGGCCCCGGCGTTGTTCTGGATCTCGTGCATCAGCCCCTCGGCATTGCGCTTGTCGTAGTGTCCGGCGAAGTGCTTCTGGTACCACTGGTTCGTGAAGCGCCGGAATCCGGCATTCACCGCCTTGGAGTAGCGCGTATAGATGGCCCAGTTGTTGGCGATGTTCGAGCCTTCGCCCTTGGCGCTGTTGCTGTAATAGACGGCAAAGAGGTTCTCCTGCCCATAGCGCGTCGTTCCGTGGAAGAGTCCGTAATAGGAATCCGCAAGCCATCCCGACGAGAGGGCCGCCCCGGCGCCGCCGCACCGCTCGATCAGCTGGGCCGCTTTGTCGCGGGCCTTCTCCCACCAGGGTGACGAGCTGTCGTTTCCGGCACGGTAGAGGTAGGCCAGCGCCTGCATGCCGATGGCTGCATCGACACTGGCGCGCATGCGCTCCCCGTCGTCGTAGATACCGGTCCCTTCGGGGAAGGAGCGGCCGAACGAAAACTCGTAGAGATGCGCTTCGGCGTACTCGAGGTCCTCGATCAGGAAATCGTAGATCTTCTCCTGCGAGGTCAGCGGCTCGTCGTACATCGCATTCTTGTAGGCCGACGTCGTGCGCAGGGGCACGTCACGGAACAGGTTGGTGAGCATCAGGTAGGCCCAGCCGCGCAGGAAACGCGCCTCGGCAACGTAGCGGTTGCGCAGCTGCTCGTCGAGCGTCGCCTGACCGATATTGTCGATCAGGTAGTTGCAGTTGTAGATCAGCGAGTAGAGCCGCTCCCACGTATTGGTCGGATAGCTGTCGTTGTAACTGAAGACCCCGTTGTGCCAGAGGGTCTCGCTTGCATTCTGCTTGTTGGGCGACACGCACACGTAGTCGGTCGGAATCTCCGTATGCACGTGAAGGGCCGGAGCCACCTGCTGCAACTGGTCGTAACAGCCGTTGACCACGTATTCGACATTTTTCGGATCCTTGAAGAAGGTGCCCGAATCGAATTCCGTATAGTTCTCCTCGTCGAGGAAACTGCACCCTGCCAGAAGTACCGGGCAGAGGAGCGTTGCAAATATCTTTTTCATCGTGTTCAGATTGCTGAAGATTAGAATTTGAAGTTGATACCCACCGAATAGGTCCGGCACTGCGGATAGGCGCCCATGTCGATGCCGCGGTAGGCGGCGCTCTGTCCGTAGGAGCTTACCTCGGGATCGTATCCGCGGTAGTCGGTGAAGGTGGCCAGATTGTCGACGGCGAACCAGATCGCTCCGTCGGGGAACCACTTCAGTCCGGTGAGCTTCTTGTCGAACGCAAAGCTCAGACGCACGTTCTTGATGCGCACGAAGCTGGCATCCTCGACGAAGAAGCTGCTCACGTAGCGCTTGCGCGGATTGTTGATGTCGTGCAGCTTGGGATAGGTATAACTCGTGCCTTCGCCCTGCCAGCGCCCGTAGAAGGCCTCGCGCGTCATGTTCGAGTAGCCCGAAAGCGACTCCAGCTCGGAGAAGACCTGGTTGTAGACGTCACCGCCCATGCGGCCCACGATCAGCACATTGAGGCTCAAGCGCTTCCAGGTAAAGACGTTGGTGATGCCGAACGTATAGGCGGGGTTCACGTCGCCGATCTTCACCCGGTCCGAATCGTCGATCACGCCGTCGTGGTTCGTATCCACATAGCGCACCTCGCCGACCATCTTCTGGTAGCGCAGCTCGTCGGAGTCACCCTCGTTCAGACCGTGGATGACCGACGACTTGATATCGGCGCACTCCTCCAGGTTCTGGTAGACGCCGTCGGCCTTGTAGCCCCAGAGCGTACCGAGCGAATAGCCCACCTTCTGAATGAAGGGCGTATAGCCCAGCGAGCCGAGATCGGCGGTAAACTGCTCGGTCACGTCGCCCAGATCGGTGATTTCGTTGCGGTTGAACGAGATGTTGGCCATGATGTTCCACGTAAAGTTCTTCGTCTCGACCGGCCGCGCCGTCAGCTCGAACTCCATACCCTGGTTGCGGATGGCTCCGCGGTTCTGATACTGCGACTGGAAACCGGTGCTGGCCGGAATCAGGATGCTCTGCAGAAGGTCCTTCGTATCCTTGCGGTACCAGTTGACCGTCAGGGTCAGCCGGTTGTCAAAGGCTCCGAAGTCGAAGCCCACGTTGTACTGCTCGGTGCTCTCCCACTTCAGGTCGGGATTGGCCAGACGCACGGCCACGGCCGTCGGCACGTCTTCGCCCGATGAGGGATACCATCCCAGCGAAACGGTGCTCTGCGACTGGTAGGCCGGAATGGCCTGATTGCCCACGAGACCCCAGGAGAAACGCAGACGGAGGTTGTTGATCCGGGCCGCGGAGAGAGCGTTCGAGAACCACTTCTCGTTCATGGCGTTCCACGCGGCGGAAACCGACGGGAAGACACCCCAGCGGTTGTTCTTGCCGAACTTCGACGAGCCGTCGGCCCGCACGGCCGCCGTGAACATGTAGCGCCGGTCATAGCCGTAGTTGATACGGCCCGTATAGGACATCAGCGAGGTCTTCGTCTTGCCGGTCTGCAACACATAGGTCTCGCTCAAACCGTTCTGCAGCACGTTGTTGAGCAGGTCGTCCGAGACGAATCCGCGGGCCGAGCTGCGGTCGCGCGCACGGATCAGCTGTTCGAGCGACATGACGGCCATCGCCGTAAAGGCGTGCTTCCCGGCAAAGGTGTTCTGGTAGGTCAGCTGGTTTTCGTTGGCCCACTTCATCGACTCGACGTATTGCAGGCTGGCGAAACCCATGTCGTTTCCGGCCGTGGACTTGCCCTGCTGCGTGGTGGCCGGATAGTAGGTATCGGCACGCGAAACGGCATAGTCGACACTGAACGTCGGCCGGAAGAGGAGGTGCTTGGTCAGCTGGGCCTCGAGCGTCAGACCGCTCGTGATGCGGTTCGTTGCGGTTTTAAGCGTCGGCTCGGTCGCCTCGATGTAGGGGTTGCGCAGCGTTCCGTCGGTATCGATCAGGCCGTCCAGCTCGGGATCGTAATCCTTGTCCTTCGGCATGGCCGGGTCCATGCGCAGCGCCTGCTTGATGATGCCCTGCTGCTTGGAATCGGAGCCGCTGGTCGACGAAGCTACCTGGTCGTAGACGCCGCGGTTGAAATTGGTGCGCGACAGCAGCCGGACGCCGGGGCGCAGCTCGAACGCAAGATTCGAGCGGAACGTGGCCCGCGAGAAGCCCGAGTTGATGATGATGCCCTGCTGGTCGAAATAGTTGCCCGAGAGCATGTAGGTAAACTTCTTCGTACCGCCCGAGACACTGAGCGCATAGTCCTGCGTCCGGCCCGTCCGGTAGATCAGATCCTGCCACCGGTGGGGGTTGTTGCTGAGCGTGGCCATCACCTCGGGCGTATAGCGTTCCGTGCCCTGCGCCCAGTTGCGGTATTCGGCATACTCGATCGGGCTCAGCACGTCGATCATCCGCACGAGCGACGAAAAGCCCATCGAATAGGAGGCATTGACCGTCGCACGCCCCTCGCGCCCCGACTTGGTGGTGATGAGCACCACGCCGTTGGCACCGCGGGAGCCGTAGATCGAGGTGGCCGAGGCATCCTTCAGAATCTCGATCGACTCGATGTCCTGCGCATTGAGCATCGCCATGGGGTTCAGCCCCTGCGTGAAGGAGCGTCCGGTCTGTGAGGCGTTGAGGTCCTCGTCCGAATCCATCGGAATGCCGTCGATCACGTAGAGCGGTTCGGACGTGCCGCTGATGGAGGCCACACCGCGGATCTCCATGCTCATCGAGGAGCCGGGAGCACCTTCGGTGTTGGTGACCACCACGCCCGAGAGTTTGCCCTGGAGGCTCTGCTCGAACGACGTCACACCCTCGGTCACCATGTCGCGCGAACGCAGACCCGACGAGGCCGTCGTCAGCTCCGACTTGCGGGCCGTACCGTATCCCACGACGACCACTTCGTCGATGAGCTTGTCATCGGGCATCAGCACGACCTTGATGTTGAGCGGATGCTGGGGACGTATCTGCTGCGTCTCGAATCCCAGATAGGAGATGGATAGCTCGGCATGGGCCGGTCCCTGGAAGCGGAAGCGCCCATCGACGTCGGTCTGGGTGCCGATCACCGTATTGGAGACGATGACCGAGACCCCCGGCAGCGGTTTGTTGTCGTCACCCGAAAGGACGATGCCCGCATAGGTGGTTTTGTTCTTATTTTTCTGGGCCGACACCTGCCCGATGGTCAGCAGGATCGCCACGATCAACAATATTCGTTTCATACTCTCTTTCTTGGTTCGGTTGGTTGGTTTCGGTTACTCGGCGGGCTGCACCTGTACGCAGCGCAGCGTCATGGGTCGCTTGCGGCCGATGGAGTTGACAGTCGCATTCTTCGACGGACCGGCCTCGACATAGGAGGCGTTGGCCGTACCGGCCGCCGCGTTGTCGAGCCAGAAGCGGCAGTATTCACCCGCATAGACCCCTTCGAGCGAGAAGTCGCCCGTCAGCGAGAAGTTCAGCTGCTCGAACATGCTCTGCAGGCTGGTAATCGACTTGGCGGCACAGACGGCGTTCCACTCGGCGGCGGTCGGCAGACGGTACCCCTCGGGGCACGGATCAATGACGTTGGCCGTACCCTGCGCAATCAGGCCGCTCCACGTATCACCGTCGACCAGCGAGCCGGTATAGCACGACATCTTGCCGTAGCCGTTCCACGTACCCTTGCCGTTGGAGCCCTGCTCCTTGCGGAGAGCGGCCAGCTGCGAGGAGGCCTGGATGCTGTTGGTACCCCACTGGAAATAGGAACCGGCGGCTGCAAAGTTCAGCGTGACGGCATCGGTCGGCAGCTCCGTGGCGCCGAGGTTGCGGTCGAGGAAGGTGATGAGCATCCGTTCGCCGTTCACCTCGATCTCGAACGACGGCAGCGTGAAATAGACCAGCTGGCGGCCCGAGGCGTCGGGCTGCATGTTCGCATCGAGCAGATACTGCGTCTGGGTGCTCCGGCGATCGACCAGACCCGTGCGGACCGTCGTCTCCGCGGCACGCCCCTCGCCCTGTTCGTTGACGGCGTAGGCGGCAAAGACATACTCGGTCAGCGGCTGTACGAGCGACGCGTCGAGCGTCACCGAGAAATTGCCCTCGGCATCCACATCGCTCGCCTGCACCTTGTTCGTTGCGGCGCCCTCGCCGTAGTAGAATCCATACTCCGAGATGTCGACGCCGCCCGTCGAGGCAATCTGCCCCTTCAGCACGAGGTAGTCGAGAATCTCGAATCCCTCGCGCATCGCGGCGTTGACTACCGAGGGCTTGGAGACGGTGAGCGTCCGCTGCCGCGTCGGCGTGCCGACCGTCTCGCTCTTGGCGTTCACGGCATAGGCGGCAAACCAGTATTCGGTATCGGGCGCAAGCGACGTGACGGATGCCGTGAAGTAACCCTCGGCATCGGGTTCGGAGCAGACGGCCTCCGTATCGAGCTGCGAAGCCGAAGTGCCGTAGCGCAGGCCGAAACGGCAATCGGGGTCTCCGCCGTTGTCGGCCGCCCGCAGACGGACGCCTATCAACGTGGGCGCCACCTCCGTGAAGGAGTCGATGCCGGCCTGCGGAGCCGACAGATCGGGCGTGTGGAAGGTCATCGGATCGGTGAGGGTCTCGCCCTGCGTATTGGCGGCGAAGAGCGTCAGCACATGGTCGGCATTGAATGCCAGTCCGCGCAGGTCGACCGAGAAGAGGTTTTCGGCAAGGTCCGTCGCCGGGATTCGCGTTTGCAGCGGATCGGCCGCATCGCCCAGATAGACGCCGCACTCCGTGATGGCTTCACCGCCGGTCGAAACGATGCGGCCGCGGGCCAGCAGGGTCGTGCCGGTAAGGTCGGCCGCATAGTCGGTCAGGTCTTCGAGCGCAGGCAGCGTGCTGGCCGTAAAGGAGACCTCCTTGCCGTAGATGGCGCCGTGCGAATCCAGCGCATAGGCCTTGACGTAATAGAGCGTGCCGTTTTCCAGCTCGTCGAACACGCAGGAGAACTCCTGTTCCATCGGAACGGGAATCTTCGTGAAGTCGAACTTGTTGCCCTTGCACAGGATAAAACCGCGCTCGAGAGCCCTGCCGTGCAGTACGCCCTGAACCGTCACTTCGGTGTGGTCCGTCTCCGGAAAATACTCGATCCGGGAGATCGGCAACGTCACGACCTCCAGTCCGCCGTCCTTGTCCTTCTGGCACGAACACGCAAGGATTGCGGTAAGAAGCAGTAAAAGTTTCAGTTTCATATTCGATTGGTTTAGTTAGGTTTTTGTTATTTTTTGAAATCAAGATAATTGGAGAGATGACACGTCACCCCGTCCGGAGCCTGCGCCACACGCACGACATGCGTTTCACCCGGCAGCAGATCGAAGCAGTCGTCCGAAGGAACGCAGCCGTCGGGAAGACCCAGCGTCACGTATTTCGCATAACACGACGAGGTGACATTCAGCAGCAGGTCGTCGCCGTCGCGCCGCTGTTCGACGACGATCCGGGGCTCGGGAAGCTCCAGCTGCTTCACGTCGGTGAAGAGCACTTCGTTCGACGCAATCGTGCGGCCCGGCCTTACGACCCGCAGCGACAAGACGACCCGTTCGGCGGGGTGTCCGGCCAGCACGCGGGGCAGCGACTCCTCCCATACGGGCTCCGACGAAGCCCCCGCCACCTCCACGGCGCGCTCCGTGCGCGAGAGCTCCTCACCGGTGAAGGAGAGCAGCCGGGCGACGAGCGTCGCCCCCTCGATCGGCGTCACGGGATCGTTGACCAGAAAGACCCGCAGCGAATCGGCCGTTAGGTCGGCAGCGACCAGCACGGGAGCATAGGCCCGCCGGACGCTGTAATGGGCCGGTTTGCGGCGCCCGTAATAGTCGATCGTGGACCACGAATTGCCCGGCCAGCAGTCGTTCAGCTGCCAGTAGAGTGTTCCCATGCAGAAAGGACGGTTGATGCGGTGCTGCTCGATCACGAACTTCATCGCCTCGGCCTGGTGCACCTGCCCGAGAAAGACCTGCGAAGAGAAATCCTCCCGGCCGTTGTAATACTTCCCGACATAATACTGCGAGAGCTCGGGCTCGAAATGCGACTTGACATGTCCGCGGAAGACCGGAGAGGCCATATCCCGGTCTCCGGGCTCGGTATAGGACTCGATCGTGGGCATCGTCGGCGCGGAATTGAACCCCCATTCGCTCATGAAGCGGCCCATTTCGGTGCGGAACACCGAGACGGGAAGCCGCCCCGTGCGGTATTTCCAGTAGTGCACATCCCCGGAGGTGTAGTTCTGCGGCTCGTGCGGCTCGCTCGACGGCGACGAAGGCCAGTAGAAGCGCTGCGGGTCGTGTTCGGCAACCAGCCCGGGCAGCATCTCGAAAAAGATCCGGCGGTAGCCCTCCCATATCTCGGCCCGCTGTTCGGGCGTGCGCGTGCGGTTGCGGCTCCAGCCCCAGTTGTACCAGGCCTGCGTCATCTCGTTGTTGCCGCACCACATCGCCAGCGAGGGGTGGTTGCGCAGGCGGCGGATATTGTCCACGGCCTCGGCACGGACCCGTTCGCGGAACGCGTCGTCGGTGGGATACATCGCACAGGCGAAGATGAAGTCCTGCCAGACGAGAATGCCCGCCCGGTCGCACGCCTCGTAAAAGGCATCGTCCTCGTAGAGCCCGCCGCCCCAGACGCGCAGCATGTTGAAATGCGCATCCGCGCATTCGTCCACCAGATGCCGGTAATCCGCCGAATCGGTGCGCGGCAGAAAACAGTCCGTCGGGATCAGGTTGGCCCCCTTGGCGAACATCGGACGGCCGTTGACCTCGAAGTAGAAGCTCTTGCCCCAGCGGTCGGGCTCGCGGACCACCCGCACGCTCCGCAGCCCCAGCGGCTGCCGCTTTGCGTCGTAGCACATGCCGGCACCCTCAAGCCGCACCTCGACATCATACAGATGCGGATCACCCATGCCGTTGGGCCACCACAACTCGGGCCTATCGATTCCGAAGGCGAGTTCCACCGTGTCGGTCTCCACCGAACGGCGGGCCACTTCGCGGCCGTCGACACGAACCGACAGCTCCGCCTCGGGAAGCGCGTCGGAAGCGATCGCCACCCGGGCCGTCACCCGGGCCCGCTCGTCCAGCAGGCTGTCGCAGAGCAGCTGCACATCGGCAATGCGGGCGTCGTCCCACGCCCGCAGCCAGACCGGACGCCAGATGCCGCACGTCACAAACCGGGGGCCCCAGTCCCAGCCGAAATGGCTCGGGACCTTGCGGTTGTAGACGGCGATCTTGCGGTCGCCGATTCCGCCGTCCGCGCCCCGGTCGTTGCCCGGACCGCCGAAGAGGCGATAGGGCGCCGCATCGAACAGCGGCACGCTCTCGGTGACGACCGAGCGGAAGACAACCGTCAATTCATTCTCCCCGGCGACGAGCCAGCGGCGAATATCCACCTCCCAGCGGCGGAACATGTCGTCGGTCGAGAGGATCCGGTGTCCGTTCAGACTCACGTCGGCATAGGTATCCAGCCCCTCGAAGAGCAGCTCCACGTGGCGGCGGTCCAGCAGCTCGTCGTCCGCCCGGAAAACGGTGCGGTATATCCAGTCGCGCTTGTCGATCCACTGCTGGCGGAATTCGTTGTCGCGCCAGAAGGGGTCGCCGATGCGTCCCGCGGCCAGCAGATCGGTGTGCACGCACCCCGGAACGCGGGCCGGCATCCAGGCAACGGAATCGACGGCCGAGAAGCTCCAGCCGTCGCCGTCGAGCGAGCGGAGCACAAGAGCCGTGTCGGCCGGGGCAGCCGTGTCGGCCGGGGCACACGCCGCACCCGCCAGCAGGACCAGCGTCCCCATCAGTGTATAAATCCGGTTCATCATCATCGGTTCGTTTTATTCGTTCGGGAGGTACCGCACGGCGGATCACTCCACATATTCGACATAGGCATACGGGGCACCGTAGACCCGGCCGTCCTCGTCGTCCATCCAGGTCTGCATGCGGTAGACCCCCTCGTCGAGCGTCACGTCGAAGGTCACCTGCGACGATCCGGGATAACAGTCGCGCTCCCACTCGGCATCGCCGATGCGCAGCTTCGCATGGCCGACATTCATCTGGACGTCCTGCTGCACGGGATAGGTTCGCAGCGTGATGCGGTAATCGCCGCCGCGCACCGCCTTTACGACCCAGTAGCCGTTGCCGTGGCTCTTCATGCGGATGGAGTCCTGATTCCAGGTCCACAGCTTGTCGTCGGAGTGCCAGTCGTGGCAGGTCAGCCATGCGGGATTCTCCTCCCGGGCCCCGATGTAGACCTCGCTGTACTGATCGAACCGCTCCGAGACATGCTCCCACCAGCGGTCATAGAGGCTGCGCAGGTGCTCGACCACCTCGGGATGCTGCGCCGCGAGGTCGGTCCGCTCCCCGGGATCCTTCCGGATGTCGTAGAGTTCCCGGCCGTTGACCAGCCGCCAGTTATCCTCCATCACGCAGCAGTTGCGGTACTTGACGGGCTTGTCGACCCGCTGTTCGTGCATGACCAGCGAACGATGTCCGCGCGGCAGCTCGCGTCCCTGCAGCTGGGCCGAGAGGTCGATGCCGTCGAGATCGAGCGCACGGTCGGTCGTCAGGCCGCAAAGCCGCATGAGCGTGGGCAGCAGGTCGATGTGGGCCGTCAGGGCCGAGAAGTCGCGCCCGCCGGTCAGCTTGCCGTCCTTGTAGTAGATGAAGCAGGGCACGCGGTGACCGCCCTCGTAGGGCGAGGCCTTTCCGCCGCGCATGCCCGCATTGTAGAAATAGCCGTCACGGCGCATGAAACCCGACCCGTTGTCGGTCATGTAGATGAAGATCGTGTTGTCGGCAATCCCCAGCCGCTGCAGCTCGTCGCGCAAACGCCCCAGGTTCTCGTCGACGCAGGTAATCATGCCGAAGAAGCGCGACCGGAGATCGGACATGCCGACATCGCGGTACTGCTGCGTATAGCGGTCCGGCACCAGGTACCAGAAGTGGGGCGCGTTGGTCGGAATGTAGCAGAAGAAGGGTTCGTCGCGGTGCTCGCGGATGAAGCGGATGGCCTGATCGAACCACACGTCGGTACAGTATCCCTCGTAAAACTCCCAATACCGGTTGTGCATGTAGATGTCGTCGAAACAGTCGTTGCGCCAGTAGTCGGGATTCTGCCCGACACCGCCGCCCCCGTGGACGACGCTCTCCTCGAAGCCGCGGAACATCGGATGGTAGGGGTAGCTGTCACCGAGATGCCACTTGCCGAAGATACCCGTGCGGTAGCCGTTCTCGCGGAAGAGCTGGGCGATGGTCGTCTCCTCGTCGTCCATGATCGAGCGGCCCTGCAACGTATGCCATACCCCCGTGCGGGAACTGTAGCGGCCCGTCATCAGCGCCGCACGCGACGGCGAACTCGTGGCGTCGGCATGGAAGTTCGTCAGCCGCACCGCCTCGCCGTAGAGCCGGTCGATATTCGGCGTGCGGACATACGCATTGCCGTGGCAGGCCATGTCGCCGTAGCCCTGATCGTCGGTAAGCACCAGCACCACGTTGGGCTGCCGGTCCTGCGCCGCGGCTGCGGCCGCGGCCAGACACATCGTTCCAAGCAGAATCTCCCTTTTCATCGCTGCGATCATTGAATCGTTATCTCCACCCGGTCACCCTCCTGGACGGTCCGGCCCAGCCAGACCAGCGTTGCGGCCTCGTAGTCATGCTCAACGGGAGCCGCCTCGTATTCGCCCCGGGGCACGGGACGACCGTTCACACACACCTCTGCCGCACCGGATGCGGCTCCCTTGAGAATGAATACCGGATTGACCACCCCCTGCTCTCCGGCCCCCGACAGCTGCACGACACAACGGTGCGCACCGCGCGCCGGCCGCAGCAGATAGGCCTTCTGCACGGCATCGTACCCCTCGAAGGTCCCGCCTCCGACACGCAGGGCGGGCGGGTTGAGCCAGTTGTCGGCGATCGTGCGGAGCCGGTCGTTCGAGAAATCGGCAAGGCCGATCAGATGGGCCCAGCGGTTGGGAATGCGCTCCGCCGAGACGCGGGCCTGCAGGGCGCCGAGCCAGCTGTGATACGGCTCGCTGGTATCGACAATGCTGTACACGTCGACATTGAGCTGCCGCATGGGCCAGTGTCCGCCCAGCGAGCGGCAGACGTCCCCCTTGATGAGGGCGTTGTTCACCGGATCGTCGAACAGGCCGTTCTGCTTCGACCAGACCAGGTAGGGATGCTTGCGGTCGCGCAGGTGGATGCGCATGATCTCCTCGCTCCACGTACCTGTGCTTTCGGGATTCTTCAGGATCGGGGCGTCGGGACGGTTCACGATGCGCTCGCCGGCAAGGTTGAACAGCTCGGCGGCCGTATCGGTGAACATCTGACGCGGCACGACACCCGACGGAAAGACGTACTGCGGCTGCAGCACCTCGTGGTTGACGTTGCTGTTGGCCCAGAGCCGCACCTCGCGGACCCCCGAGCCGTCGGGATAGAGGTAATAGTATTCGTTGACCCACTCCTTGAACAGAATCCGGTAGTTGGCATCCGAGAAGGCATAGCGCCACTCCACGACCACACGGGCCGGCGAGTTCTCGACGATACGGGGTCGGGAATAGCGGTTCTCCTTGTCCTGCATCGGCTCGTTGCAACCCTGGTTGCCGTATCCCCAGCACTCCATGAACTCATAGGTCACGCCCATTCCGGCAAGGTCCCACCACGGGATGTAGGAGGCATGTTCCCAGAAGACAAACCGTTCGCCCGCCGGGAAGCGGACCGTCACGGAGTTGCCGCTCCGTCCGCCGAAGCTGTAGGGAGCCCATGCGGCCGAAAGGGCGCCGGCCGGGGTCGGAACGCTGCGCGTAAAGCGCTGCACATGGGTGGCCGCAACCCGGCCCGAGGCATCCGTCAGCCGGCAGTCGATCGCGTAATCGCCTCCGGCCATGGATGTCCAGTCGACTCCGGCAAAGCAGGGGACGAAGACGAACTCCTCAAGTCCGGAGAGCCGTTCGGAGGCGATTTCACGCCCGGCACCGTCGCGCAGCGTCAGATCGAGCACACAGCCGCGCATCGTACCGGGAACCGCCACGGGAGCCACCGCAATCACGGCATCCGTTTTCCGGGTCGTATCCACGGCATAGGCCGCAGCCAGGTCGAACTCCACGAACGCCGGCACCCGCGTGGCATACGACGTGCGGTAGAGGCGCTCGCCCGTCGCCGCATCGGTCAGCTCCACCTCGAACGGCAGCCGGCCCGCCCGGCGGACGGGAATCCGCGCCGCATGTTCCGCCTCCCGACCCGGCGCTATCGCAAAGCGGCTCTCGCGCCGCAGGGGGCGGCCCTCGGAATCGGTTGCAGAGACCGTACAGAGGAGATCGAGCGGCGCCGAGGAGAGGTTCTTCGCCCGGATGAAGAGCGGATTTTCGCCATAGAACTGCGGTTTCTGCCAGATGCTGCCGTTGTAGTTGGCATACGCCTCGTTGAAACGCAGCTCCGAGACCTCCAGCCGCCGCTGATCGAAGAGCAGGTCGGCATAGAGGATCGGCTCGATGTAGCGGTCCGAAATACGGCCCATCACGCGCGAACGCACCGGTACGAGCGCACTCAACTCGCGTTCGGGCGAGAGCCGCTCGAAGCGGGCCCCGTCGCCGAAGTCGGCACGGCTGTCCCGCACGACGTTGATGCCCCACGTATCGCCCGGGGCGATCCCCTCTTCGGAGAAGCGGTCCAGCGCAATGGCGATCTCGCCGCACCAGCGGTCCGCATGACGCCGCACCTTGGCCCGCCATTCGGTATTCCAGTTGTCGTCGCCCGTCTGGTAGGAGAGGGCGTACTGCACGGGGCGACACAGGTTCGTATCGTACATCACCCCGAGTGGGTTGACGACCAGCCGCACCAGATTCGCATGGTCGTGACGGGCATCGATCAGCAGTTCGATCCGGTCGTCGTAGAGGATGTCCGGGCAGTCGAACCGCGCGGTCGCCTGGCGCATCTTCGCCGTATCGGGTTCGTGGCACACGAAGGCCACGTAGAGATTCCGGTCGTCGTGCAGGAAACGCACCTCGGTGCAGCGCGTTGCCGGCTCGCCCTGCTTCACGTAGTCGGTGACCGCAAAGTCGGACAGCACGTCGGCCGAGGCCCACACGGCATCGTCCATCTCGCCGTCGATCACGGGCGGACGCTCCACGGCATCGCAGTGCACCGTCCGGATCGGGAATGCCTTGGGTGCGGCATCCATGAACTCCAGGTACTTCACCTGCGCCCCTGAAAGCATCGGGACGCAAAGGAAGAGCACGGCCGGCAGCATATGGCGGAATCGGATCATCATCTCCAGCTATTTTTCAGGGGTCAGTATCACGGTTTCACCGGCAAGCAGGCTGACGGTCAGCTGCTCCCCGTCGCAGCGCATGCCGGCCCGGCAGTTGCGGGCCTGCCATCCGGCCGTGCGTCCGAAGCCGGGAAGCTGCGCGGGGGAGAGGGTGACGTCGACATCGCCCGTCGCCATCATCCGGATCTCGCCGTCGTGCCAGAAGAGGCACACCACGCGCTCCTCGCCGGCATCGAAACGCAGCAGGCCGTCGTCATGGGCCCGGTCGCCGACCATCAGGGCATTCGGCGCCCGGAAGACAAAGCCGGTTCCGATCTGGGTGCGTGCGGCGCGGCACGTCAGCTCGCCCCGCTCCAGTCCGTCGCGCAGGGCATCGCTGAAGAAGCGCATGCACATGCCGTAGGGCTTGAGCATTCCTTCGGGCGTACCGTCCCAGGCGTAGATGCCGTGCAGGCGTTCGTAGTCCTGCTTGAAACGGTAGCGGTCCCGGTTCCAGACCGCAATGCGACGGTAGTTGACCGGATCGAAATCGTAGACCTGCCAGTCGAAGACGCCGCTGTAGCCGTGCGTCCAGGCGTGGAGCAGGTGCATCATCTCGCCCAGCGCCTGGCACTGCGCCGAGAGGGGCCGTCCGTCGAGCACATAGCCCGACGTATAGCCGAATTCACCCAATGTGACGGGTTTGTCGGGATACATCGCATGCAGGCGGTCCATCGTCGTCAGTTCGTTGACGACGGCACCGGAATCGGTCGGCATGACATAGGTGTGCTGGCTCACGAAATCGAGCTTGCGGCCCACGGGCAGGGAGGCGTACCAGAGGTTGAAGCCCACGGTCAGCGGATGCTTATCCCCGAGGCGGGCGAAGGTCTCGCGGTACCAGTCGATCCAGTCGCCGAAGATGCCGTTCACGGCGTCGTAGGCCCGGGCGGCGGCCGCATCGGCGGGTCGCGGAAGGATCCGGTCCCGGCCGTAGAAGGTGGCCGTCCCGTAGCTGTCGGGGCGGAGCGTCGACGAGGCCAGAGCGCTCATGCCGGCCGCCGAATAGGGATAGCGTTCACCCAGCGTCGTCCCGTCATAATCGCGGTTGCGCCGGATGTCATGAATATAGGGTTCGTTGCGCAGGTCGTACCCCAAAAGGGCCGGACTCGAAGCCAGCCCGCGCGAAAGCGTCCGGGCGTAGGCCTCGATCTGCCGCCGGTCGTGGCCGCGGTCGCCGCCCGGCGTGGCGCCCACGAGCAGGTAGACGCCCCAGCGTTCGGCCGTGCGGGCCAACAGTCCGAGATTTCCCCGGGAGACGATGTTGCTTACATTGAGGATGCGCAGCGCGTTGACGCCGGCATCGGAGAGCTGGCGGAAGAGCCTCTCGAGCGACGCCGCATCGTGTTCGCCGAGCGAGCGGTCGTAGAGCAGGCTGCCGAGATTCTCCCCGACGAGGAAGAGCGGCGTGCCGTCTTCGCGCTCGAAGCGGCCGTTGCGCAGAACGACGGGCTGCAAGGGGGCTCCGTCGGGCTCGACCCGCTCCATGCGGGGCGAGACAAGGCCGGTCCCGCGCTTCAAGGCGGGAAGCAGCCGCGTCAGGTAGTCGGCGAAGGCGTCGGTCCGGTACCACTCGGGGTTCTCGACCCCGAAGATCGCCCAGTTGGAACCGGCCCACGGGCCCTGTTCGTTGATGACGGCACCGGCCGCCCAGCCGCGGCGGCGTCCGTAGCGATCCTCCGCGGCAAGCAGCGGCACGTAGCGCGACTGCCCGTAAACGGGGAAGCCCAAGGCGGAAATGCCACGGAAAGCTCCGTCGAACGCACCCGCCGGCTCCGCCGCGGACGAGCGCAGCGTCGAAGCATCGTCGTAACGGTAGATATCACGCTCTTCGCAGAGCACGAAACCGTCGGTCTCGATCATCTCGAGCCAGTGTTCGGGCAGACGGGTGCTCCGGACCTCCGACAGCTCCACGTCGTGGTCGCGGAAACGATGCCGCAGCGTCGTCATCGAGAGGGTGAACTCCCCGACGCCGGTCAGCGTGGCGGGCAGCGCGGCCCCCTTCTTCGCAGGGACCATGCGGCAGAGCGGAATCACCACCGGCCGCCACCCGGGCGTCAGGTCGACGACACACTCGCAGCGGGTTCCGTCCGCAAAGCGGAGCCGGAGCATGGCCTGCGGCGTCACGCCGTCGGCGCGGGCGAAGAAGACCAGCGCATCGGCGTCGGTCGCCGGCTGCGGCTCCAGGGCAAGGGTGAATTCGTCGACGTCGGCATTGTCGCGGAATTCAAAGCGGTAGCCGTCGCGTCCATCCGCCGGCAGCGCCACGACCCGCGAGGCGGCCGCACGGTTGGTCCGCTTCGACTGCCAGACTTCGGGAGCATGGGTTGTCGAAGCGAAAAGAGGATGTCCCTCTTCAAAAAGCGATGCCGCGACGTCGGGCAGCTCCATCCAGCGGTCCCCGCACCGGAGCAGCGGGCGGGCAAAGGGATCGCCGCCGAGTGCAACCAGCGAGCCGCCCGCCTTCAGAAAGCGGTGCAGCGGTTCGGCCGCCGGCTGAGGAAAGAGCGGGCTTTCGGGGAGGACGAGCAGGTCGAGAGTCGGAATCTCCCGGCAGAGAGCCTCGTAGGTGAGCCGCTCGACCGCGAAGGTTTCCGCCAGACGCTCCGCCAGCAGTTCGCCGGTGCGACCGTCCGAAACATCCTCGCCGATCACCACGCCGACGTGCAGCTTCCGCGGTCCGGCCTCGGCGCCGAGCACCCCGAAGAGCGACAGCAGCGCGACGAGCCACACGAGGCCCGACGCCGCGATTCCGTTTCGTTCGATTCCTGTTTTCATCCTTAAATCCTCTGTTTCACACGTGGTAACCAATGCATACGGAGAAACGCTCCGATCGGTTGAAACCCGAAGCGCTGTCCCTGCGGACCGTCCGATGGTTATTTCTCCATTTCATACGTCTTGTCGATTGTCATGCAGGTCAGGCCGCGCAGCACCGTTTCGGGAGCATCCGCCGTCCGGAGTTCGATTTCGCGCGGGCGTCCGGGCAGCAGGTCGAAGCAGTTGTCGGAGAAGATGCCCGTTTCGCCGTTGTAGGCGACCGCCACGCTCTTTGCAAGCCGGTCCGTGGAGAGCTCCACGACGCAACGGCCCTCCCCGCCGCTACGCACGGCGAAATGCACGTCGGATGAGGGCAGGCGGAGGTTCTTCACCTTGTCGAAATAGTACAGCGTCTCGTAATCGACATCCCGGCCCGTGAGGCGGCACACCAGCACGCACTGCGTGCGGTCCACTCCGGAGAGGAGCTCCGAAACGGGGAACGATCCCACGAGTGTGCTCGTGTTGGCGCCGGCCTTGACCCGCAGCGTGCGCGAGCCGAGCTCGCGGCCGTCAAAATCAAGGAGCGTCAGCTCCAGACGTCCCGTCACCGGGCGCACAAGGTCCGAGACGACATACAGATCGAGCGTATCGCCGTGCCGGAAGGGCGAGACGATCACATTCTCAAAGGCCCGTGCCGCCGCATAGTGCAGCGCCTTCCAGCGGCCGTAGCAGTCGATGCTCGACCAGCTGGCGACGGGCCAGCAGTCATTGATCTGCCAGTAGAGCGAGCCCATGCACCACGGCATGCCGCGGCGGTGCGCCTCGATTCCCCGCCGCACCCCCTCGGCCTGGAGGACCTGGCTCATGTAGAGGATGTCACCGAAGCGCGTCGGAACCCGGTAATCGCGCGCCATGTATTCGAGAATCGTGCTGTTGCCGATCTTGCTACGCTGGTGCGCGGTCATCACCTCCGACTCGATTTCCCGGTCTTCGGGCAGCGTATAGGTAGCCACGGTGGCCATCTCGGGGAAGGACTGGAAACCGTATTCGCTGGCGAAGCGCGGAACTGCCTCCTCGTAGTGTTCAAACGGCAGGCGCTTGTGCCAGACGTTCCAGTTGTGCACGTCGCCGTAGCGCGTCACGTCGACACTGCCCCAGGGAATGCGCTCGCCGGGCGAAGGTGACGAATGCCAGTAGCCGGCCCCGCGCGTCAGTCGCCGCACGACGTCCGGCAGCAGCTCATGGAAGATTCCGACATAGGCGCGCGTCAGCACGTCGGCCTGCTCCTGCGGATATCCGCCCTTCATGCCGGGCTTGTTGGTGGCGTTCCACGGCCGCCAGAGGATTTCGATCTCGTTGTTTCCGCACCACAGGGCGATCGACGGATGGTTGCGCAGCCGCACGACGTTGTCCTCGGCTTCGGCCCGGACCTCCGCCAGGAAGGGCTCGTCACCTGGAAGATTCGAGCAGGCGAACATGAAATCCTGCCACACGAGGATGCCGCAGGAGTCGCACAGCGCATAGAACCGGTCGTCCTCGTAGGTGCCGCCGCCCCAGACACGCAACATGTTCATGTGGGCGTCGCGGGCGCTCCGCACCAGATGTCCCAGCCGCTCGGAGGTTACGCGCGGAAGCAGGTTGTCGCTCGGGATCCAGTTGGCTCCCTTCATGAAGAGCATCCGGCCGTTGACCTCGAATCCGAAACTGCGGCCCCTGCCGTCGGCATCGTCCCGCTGCACGAGCCGCAGGGTTCTGACACCCGTTCGGTGCGTCCGCCTATCTATCACCGTATCTGCGCGGCTGAGCGACACCTCCACCCGGTAAAGGTTGGGGTCGCCCGCGCCGTTGGGCCACCACAGGCGGGGGTTCCGAAGTTCAAATTCCGACGAAAGGGTATTGCGGCCCTCCCCGAGCATGCGGTCGAAGCGGGCGACCCGCTCACCGTCGAAAAGCACGTCGACCCGGTAGGTTCCCGCCGCAGCAACCTCGAGGGTCACGTCGACACCCATTCGGGCGGACCGCTCGTCACAGGAGAGCGTATAGACATAGTCGTCGGCCAGACGGGCGCCGCCCCACGATTCGAGACGAACCGGGCGCCAGATGCCGGAGGTTACCAGCCGCGGCCCCCAGTCCCATCCGAAGTGATACCCCGCCTTGCGGTTGAAGGGGGCGATCTTCACCGGACCCAGACCGCCGAGCTCCGACTGGTCGTTGTTGGCCTTGAGTGCAATGCCGTAGGCCGTCAGGCGTTCGAGCCCCTCGCGCACGGGCGAGGAGAAGACGACCCGCAGTTCATTGCCCGCCGGACGGACAATCCGCGTCACGTCGACACGGTAGCGGCGGAACATGTTGGCGGATTCGAGCACGCACTCGCCGTTCAGATAGACGGCGGCGTAGGTGTCCAGTCCGTTGAAACAGAGCTCCACACGGTCGCGGCCGACACTCTCCGGGGCATCGAATACGGTCCGGTACTCCCAGTCGAGCTTGTCGATCCATTGCAGGCTGCGTTCGTTGACCCGGAAATAGGGGTCTTCGATACGGCCATTGCGCAGCAGATCCTCGTGCACCGTCCCCGGAACGACGGCAGGGCTCCACGCTCCGATGTTCAGTTGCCGGAAACTCCAGCCGTCGGCAAGCTCCCTCGTCTGCAGGGGTTGCGCCTGGACGCCCGAGCAGCCGATACAGAGGGCCACCAATGCACCGATTTTTCGCAGATTTTCCATATCCGAATCCTGTTTGTGGACGCATATCCGGCCCCGGAAGCTCCGTAAGCCTTATCCGTCACTACAAAGATAGGTCGGCGGCTAAAATATAAATTCAACTATTTTGTTCAATCAGTATATTATTTTTCCATCCTTCGGAACGGCCCGTTCCGCACAAAAGGGCACAAGCGTATCCCGTTCCGGAATACGGAATCCGCAATCAAATCCTATATATATTGCTTTCGGCCTCTCCGGCTATCGTCGTTCGGACTCTCAACGGCACGAACCGCCAAGCAGCAGTTCGCCCGGTACCGTCCGCCGCACGGGCCCCGTTTCGCCGGACAGGGCGCCGAAAAGCTGATCGACAACCGCATCGGCAATCCGTGCGGCCGAAAAGACGGTCCGCGTCAGCACGAACGCCTCTCCACCGGTCGGCGGTTCGTCGAGTGCAACCACACCCAACTGCCCGGGAAGGGCCAGCCCCTCCATGCGGGCGGCGTCGCAGACGCCGAGTGCGACGGCGCCGTCCGACGTCAGGATGAAATCGGGACACCACGACGAGCGCAGCAGCCGCAGCGCCGCCGCACAGCCCTCATCGCGCGAAGCGCCGCACGGCACGATCACCGGCCTCTCCGACCCGGGACAGAACTCCGTCCACGCATCGAGATAGCCCCGGCGGCGCTCCTCCTCCCTTCGTGACACAGTATCGCCGCAAAGAAAGGCGGGGCGGGCATATCCGCGCGAAAGGGCATACGCCGCAGCCCGGAACGCCGTCGCTCGGTCGTCGGGCACAACGCAGCGGCAGGAGGAATTCTCCACCTCCGGGCCGAAAAGAACCGCCGGAACATCCAGCTCGCGCAGCAGCCGGTCCAACTCCGGATCGGATCCCGGAGACGCCGTGCAGAGAACCATTGCGGCGACTCGCATCGAAAGGAGTTGCCGGATACCCTCCATGCCGTATTGCCGGTTATCGAGCGAGATCATCGGAATCATCGTATAGCCGCGCCGGCGGCATTCGCGATGGAGCTCCTCGACCACGACCGAAAAGAGCGGATGCGCAATGTGCGGCACAACCACACCGACCAGACGCGAGCGGCGGGAAGCCAGGCTGCTGGCCAGCAGGTTGGGCGTATAACCGAGTGCCCCGGCCTTGTCAAGCACGGCCCGCCGTGTATCGTCGGCCACCTTCGGGTCCCCCGAAAGGGCCTTGGTCACCGTCTCACGGCTGACGCGCAACGCCGCCGCAATGTCCTTCTGCGTTATCTGTGTCATACTCGGAAGATTTCATGAACCCGCACCGGAAACCGCACATACGCCTCACCAACTTGCCGGATTCTGTCGAATCACCCGATCGGACACCCTTCACACTGCGATACGCCCCGCATTTCACACGGGGTAATCGGTCCGCGGCAAAAATAAGCATTTGTTTCCGAACCGCAAAACCGGAACGCAGGGCAATGGGTCCGATTCGCGGCAAAGACACCCGGCAAGGCACCGTTTTCAGGCTGCCGCGGCACGCGACCGGGTATTCGCACGGGAGCAGGGAGCGGCTCCTCATTTTTCATCGGCACCGGGTCGGGCGCCGGAACGCATCCGGGCAAACGGCAGCCCGTCTCGATCGGAGACGGGCTGTCTGTCCGCTGCAGAAGGGTTTTGCCGAGATTTGCAGAGAGGCCCGGGCGGGAAACTGCCTGCGGGAAAGCGGTTGCGAAAGGCCGCTTGCCGGGCGGCAGCTGCAACCGGACGGCGGCAACCGGACGGCGGCTGCAACCGGGCGGCGGCTGCAACCGGGCGGCCGGGGGAAAGGGCCGTGGGTAACGGCTGCGGAGCGACAGCTACCGCGTTGTGGAGCGGACAGCACCGCGCACCTCGGCGAGCTTCGACGAGAGCGACTTCACGAGGTCGGGATGTTCCGCGGCCACATCGTTCAGCTCGCACGGGTCGGTCGAAAGGTCGTACAGCTGCGGCTCGGGCGCGTTGCCCAGTTCGGTCTTCGTCCAGTATTCGAGCCGCGGGCCGTCGCTCGGCTCAAGGTATTTCCAACGGCCGGAGATGATCGCCAGCGTGTTGTTCAGGTTCTGCTGCACGACATACTCGCGGTCCTCGTGCGACTCGCCCAGCAGCACCGGAAGGCAGTCACGGCTGTCGGGCGCCGCCCCGGCCGGGATGTCGGCCCCCGTGAGCGAGGCCAGCGAGCGGTAGACGTCGATCTGCGAGAAGAGCGCCGGCTGCTCGCCCGGACAAACGCGCGCCGGCCACCGCACGATGAACGGCACGCGCGTGCCGGCCTCATAGAGGCTGTACTTGCCGCCGCGATAGATGCCCATCGGCGTATGGCCGTCGAGCAGTTCGAGCGCCCGGTCCTGGTAGCCGTCGTCGATGACCGGTCCGTTGTCCGAGGTGAAGATCAGCAGCGTATTGTCCGAAAGGCCGAGGCTGTCGAGCGTGCGCATCACCTCGCCGATCGTCCAGTCAAGCTGCAGGATCACGTCGCCGCGGGTTCCCATTCCGCTCTTGCCCGCAAAACGCGGATGCGGCACGCGCGGCACGTGCACGTCCTGCGTACCCATGTAGAGGAAGAAGGGCTCGTCGCGGTGCTGCGCGATGAAGCGCGTGGCCTTGGCCGTGATCGTATCGGCGATGTGCTCGTCGACCCACAGCGCGGCGCGGCCGCCCGTCATCCAGCCGATGCGCGGGATGCCGTTGATGATCGTGTTGTTGTGGCCCTGGCTCGGCTTGAGGGTCACCAGCTCGGGGTTCTCCTCGCCCGTGGGCCAGTCGCCGACCTTCTGCGTATAGCTCACCGTGATCGGATCGGCGGGGTCCAGCCCCACGACATGGCCGTCCTCAACGAAGACGCACGGCACGCGGTCGACCGTCGCGGGAATCAGGAACTCGTAGTCGAAGCCGATGTCGCGCGCACCGGGGCGAATCTCCGCATTGAAGTCCGTGCCGCCCGCAGGGCCGAGGCCGAGGTGCCACTTGCCCACGGCGCCCGTGGCGTAGCCCTCACCATGCAGGGCGTCGGCCAGCGTATGGCAGGCCGTGTCGATAATCAGTTCCGAGTTGCCCGGGGCGATGCCCGTATTCTCCTGCCGCCACGGATACATGCCCGTCAGCAGTCCGAAACGCGACGGCGTACTGGTGGCCGAGGTCGCATAGGCATTGGTGAAGCGCTGTCCCTGGGCGGCCAGCCGGTCGATGTTGGGCGTCGAGATCTTCGTGGCGCCGTAGCAGCTCAAGTCGCCGATGCCCAGGTCGTCGGCATAGATGAAGATGATGTTGGGGCGCGGCGGGGCCGGAACGGCCTGCTCCCCGCAGCCGGGCAGCAGCGCCGCCGAAGGCAGGGTGGCAAAAAGGAGAGATGCTTTCATAATTATCTGTTTTTCATGGTTTTATTCAAAACGGAAACGACGTCCGGGACATTTCCGGAAAGGAGCAGCGCGCGGCCCGGGCTGGACCGTCTCGAAAGGAACCAGCGCGCGGCCCGGGACGGCACCCGAAAGGGATCAGCGTGGCCCCCTCCGGAAAGGGTTCAGCGAGGCCCTCCTCCGAAAGGGGTCAGCGTGCGGCCCGGAGCGCCTCGATGAACCCGGGCCACAGCACCCACAGGTTCTCGGTCCGCAGCCACAGTTCGCGAGCCTGCGCCGCGACGGAGGGGTGTTCGCTCTCGATGTCGCGCAGGTAGGCCTCGTCGGCCGGGTGCTCCGCCGCGGTGAATTCCGCGAAATAGGGGGCAAAGCGCGTGCGGAAGCGTTGCAGCTCCCCCTGCGGCAGGCGGCCGTCACGCCGGTAGGCCGACCACAGCAACAGCAGCTCCCGGCTGGCGCACTTGTCCGAGATGTCGTTGATGACCTCGTCGAAGAGCTCCTGCTCGTCCATGGCCAGGTAGTCGAACGCCAGCAGCTCGCTCCCCTCGAGGTGGTCTTCGGGGTCGAGCTCCAGCAGCATCTCCAGCAGCGCCGCCGACATCTCGAAGTCGTTGATCAGGAAGTGGTCGATGGCCGAGGCCTCGATCAGCTCGAGCGCCGCACGCGAGTTGCGGTGGTTCCACTCGAGGATCACCTCCTCCTGTTCGGGAATCAGCTCCGCCAGCCGCTGGAAAGCCTGGAAACGTTCGTTACAGGCCTCCTCGACACGGCCCGCCTGTTGCAGTTCGCGGCTGTGGCGCAGGACGCGGGAAAAATCGTAGGGACCCTCGCCGATCACCTCGAAGGTCTGGTCGGGGGTCGGGTTAAGCATTGCCTTTTGCATGGTCGCGACGCAGTTTGATGATGATCCACACGAGCATGGCCAGCGTCAGCACCCCGCCCAGCACATAGGCTGCCACGCGGTTGTGCATGCCGAACATGAGCGGTGAGACGAAGATATAGCTGGCACAGACGTAAGTCATGATGAGGGCGGGGATCAGCCCCACGGCCACCCCGCGGCCCCGCCGGGCGAAGTAGACGACGATCATCCAGAGCGTCACGACGGCCAGCGTCTGGTTCATCCAGGCGAAGTAGCTCCACATGACCTGGAACGGCAGGGCGAAGATGATGACGAGCCCCGCGGCGAAGAGCGGCAGGCTGATCCAGATGCGCTTGCGCAGCGAGCGCTGCTCGATGCCGAGGAAGTCGGCGACGATCAGACGTGCCGAACGGAAGGCCGTATCGCCGGAGGTGATGGCGCAGGCCACGACGCCGAAGATGACGAAGGCGGCCAGCACGGGACCGAGCGTCTCGGTGGCGATCAGGTCGATGAGGATGGCCGCCTGCCCGTCGTACCGGGCGATGGCGGCGTTCAGCCCCGCAACGTCGCCCCAGAAGGCCATGCCGATGGCGGCCCAGATCAGGGCAACGATCGACTCGGAGATCATCGCACCGTAGAAGACCGAGCGGCTCTCGCCCTCGCTGCGCATGCAGCGGGCCATCAGGGGCGACTGCGTGGCATGGAAGCCCGAGATGGCGCCGCAGGCGATCGTCGTGAAGAGCATCGGCACGATCGGGAACTCGCGGGCGTCGGTCAGGCAGTTCTCGAACGACGTGAACTCGGGAATGGTGTAGCGCCCGCTGAAGAGCAGCACGAAGAGGACGCCCAGGGCCATGAAGAGCAGCGCGACGCCGAACACGGGATAGATGCGCCCGATGATCTTGTCGACGGGCAGCAGCGTGGCCGCAACATAGTAAAGCAGGATCACGCCCAGCACGAGGAGCATCAGCCACGAGAATCCGCCGAAGGCCTCCCCTTCGAGTGCCGGGATGTCGAGCCGGTTGACGATCAGCGACGCGGGCTGCGAGAGGAAGACCGCCCCGACAAGGACCATGAGTCCCACCGAGAAGAGCCGCATGAAGAGGCGGGTGCCGCGGCCGAGGTAATGCCCGGCCGACTCGGGAAGGCTCGCCCCGTCGTGCCGCAGGGAGATGACCCCGGCCACGAAGTCGTGCATCGCTCCGAGGAAGATGCCGCCGAAGGTGATCCACAGAAAGGCCACGGGTCCGTAGGCGGCCCCGAGCACGGCGCCGAAGATCGGGCCCAGCCCGGCAATGTTGAGCAGCTGGATCAGAAAGATGCGCCAGCGCGGCAGCGGGACGTAGTCCACGCCGTCATAGCACCGGTGGCAGGGGGTCTCGGCCGCCGGGTCGATCCCCACGAGCCGCTCGAGATAGCGCCCGTATACGAAGTATGCCCCCACCAGCAGGGCAAGACACACCAAAAAAGTAATCATCGCAAAAACAAGAGCTTGGGATTATTTCAGATGCGAAGATAAGAAGAAATGAGAGATTTTTTGCAAAATTGTTGCAGGAAAAGAATTTTTTTCAGATATTTGCAGTCCGAAAGGAGACAGGAAGTCTTCCCAGGCCGAAATAGCTCAGCGGTAGAGCACTTCACTCGTAATGAAGGGGTCCCGAGTTCAAATCTCGGTTTCGGCTCGAAATCAGGAGGTTGCATCGCAGGATGCGACCTCTTTTTCGTATGCGGCAGGAGGCGCGCCTGCCGCCTGCCGAAAGACGACTGCGGGACACCGAGGCGCCCCATACTGTGCGGGCTGGTCGGCCGTACAAACGCCGCAGAGCGGCAGCCGGGCATGGAAAATCCCCGCAACGGGAGGCCGGAGGCATATGTTGTATGGCAGACAACAAACCCACTAATCTCCAAAAATCCGGCCCCCGGGTTGCGGGGATTCAGGCGGTGTCGGGAGAGGGCCTGCCCCACGGGGGTCCGTGCCGCTCCGCCGGAAAGCCGGCGGCTCCCGCGCCGACAGGCAGCTGTCGGCCGCATGTGTCGCGGAATACGGTGTGCGGAGGTTCAAAACGGATGCGCACCCTGCCCTTCATACGATCTGCCGCAAGCGGAAGATTTGACCGGACGTCAGAAAGAGAAGATTTCGCCGTTTTGATTTCCACCCGTAATCCCGCAGGTTGCAAATCACGTAAAAACGCCAAAGGCAGGTCTTCTGACTCGTTCCGGTTCCGCGCCTTCCCGGCCTGACGGCCAGTGGCAAAGATTGCGGAACACCTTGCGCCCCGAGGGGCAGAAACTCACAGCAACGGGTATTGTCGCAGATTCTCACTGCATTCCCTTTTCATCCCGACATCGGCCCGCCCGGGCGGGTGTGTCGCGGAGACCTTTGCAACGCAAAGATAGGGATAATATCCGAATCCGCAAATTTCGGCGCAGGGTTTTGCCGCTCCGGAAGGCGTATTACCGCACGAACCGGAAATCGGCAATGACGACCCGGTGGTCGCTGACCGTGTCGGGCAGCGTGCGGTAGCCGACGCACCGCAGGGAGTCGTTACAGAAGATGTAGTCGATGCGCAGCACCCCGCCCAGGGAACGGAACGTGCTGCCGTAGCCGCGGCCGGCAGCCCGGAACCCGTCCTGCAGACGGCTGTCGATGCGGCGGTAGGTGTACGAAGAGGGGGTGTCGTTGAAATCGCCGGCCAGGATGAGCGGCCCGCGCACGGAGTCGATCAGCTGCTCCAGTTCATGAACCTGTCGGGCCCGCAGCCGGCTGTTGCGCTCCACCTCGCCCAGCAGTGCCTCGACGGGCGCCTCGCGGTCATGCTCTTTCCGGTAACGGGCACGCAGCGAGGCAATGCCGGTGCTCTGCAGGTGCACCGAAACAACCCGCACCGTATCTCCACCAACGGCAAGATCAACCAAGAGGTAGGCATTCCAGGCATCGGCAAACTGCGCGTAGCGGTGATTCACGATCGGATAGCGGCTCAGGATCGCCTCCCAGCCGTCCTGCACCGAATAGGGAAAGCGCGGCGTGAAACAGCCGAGCAGGCTGTCGACTGAAGTATCCGCAAAGACCGGAAACTCCTGCAGGCAAAGCACGTCGACCCGCTCCCGGGACATGATCCCGGCCACGGCATGCGCCGTGCGGTAGCGGGATTCCCCCAAATTGAAGTTGAGGGCATTGAGTGACGCCACGCGCAGGTCGGAGCGGGTCCGGGCATCCGCGGCGGGATGGAGCTGCACCATGGCCGCCACGTATTCGCCGTTGGAGAGCAGCGCCGCGAGCGGCAGCAGGCAGACCAGCCAGCGGCGGCGCAGCAGCCAGTAGAACAGCGCCGCCAGATTCAGCAGCAGCACCCCCGGCATGGAGAGGGCCAGCAGCGCCCAGAAGCGGCCGGTCTCGGGCGAGATGTCCGACGCATGACGGCACAGCAGGGCCGCGGCAAGCAGCAGCCCCGATGCGACGACCGACAAAAGGTCGAACAGCACAGCGATTTTCCGTCCCATTCCGATCCGGCAATTACACGAAAGTAGGGACAAAGATACTCCGTTTTTTCGGGATTCGGCCACTGCGGCGGCCGAAAAACGGCAAAAAGTCCCGTTGTCGGGACACAAACGCCATGCCGGAGCCTACTCGACCACCAGGGCGTGGCGGTAGCCGTCGACCTTCGCCCAGTCGCCACGCGTGAAGTCCGGGACGGCCACCGGAGCGCTGTTGTGCGCGAGCGACATGCGCGTCAGGGCCCCGATGCACGACCATTCGGCCGCATCGTAGACATCCTGATCGAGCGGCAGTCCGTGGTGCAGGCAGTAGATCAGCCGGTAGTCCATGATGAAGTCCATGCCGCCGTGGCCGCCCACCTCGCGGGCCCTCTCCTCGACCTCGAGCAGAATCGGGTGCCTGTAGCGGGCCATCAGCTGCTCCTTCACCTCCTCCGACACGAAGCCGTGCGCCGAGAGGTTCTCGTGGTCCGGGATGCCGCTGCCGGCCAGCTGCTCGGGCCGGAAGGCATACCCCTCGACGGGGTACTTGTTGGCGAAACCCTCCGTGCCGGTCAGCTGGTACATGCGGCTGTAGGGGCGCGGCGTGTAGACGTTGTGCTGGAGGTGGATCGTGCGCCCCTGCTCGGTCCGGATGAGCGTGAGCGTATGGTCGGCGTTGGCGAAGGTCTTGGCGCCCATCTTCTCGCGCGCGAGTTTCAGCCCGTTGACCGACTTGGTGTCCATCGCCACCAGATAGCTCATCCGGTCGCCGCGGTGGATGTCCAGCAGCTGGCACGCGGGGCCGAGCCCGTGCGTGGCGTAGACGTCGCCGCGGTTCTTCTGGTTGAAGTCCAGCCGCCAGTTGCCCTGGTAGTAGTCCCAGAACTCCTCCAGGTTGTGGATATAGGAGCCCTCAACGTGGAGAATCTCCCCGAAGAGCCCCAACTGGGCCATGTGGAGCGTCGTCAGCTCAAAGAAGTCGTAGACGCAGTTTTCGAGCATCATGCAGTGGCGCTGCGTCCGCTCGGCCGTGTTGACCAGCTGCCAGCACTCCTCGAGCGTCATCGCCGCGGGGACCTCGAGAGCCACGTGCCGGCCCTGTTCCATGGCGTAGACCGCCATCGGGGTGTGCAGCTGCCACGGCGTGGCGATGTAGACCAGGTCGATGTCATCGCGGCGGCAGAGCTCCTTCCACCCCTCCTCGCCGCTGTAGGAGGCCGCTTCGGGCAGACCGCGCCGCACGAGAATCTCCTGCGCGGAGGCTACCCGCTCGGGGTAGAGGTCGCACAGCGCGCGGATCTCCACGCCGTCGAGGTGCGTGAAGCGCTCCACGGCCCCCGGGCCGCGCATGCCCAGGCCGATGAAGCCCACACGGACCGTGTCGATCGGTGCGCAGCGGAAGCCGAGCACCGACTGCTGCCCGGGCTCGCGGGCGGGTTCGTCGAAAACAATCACGCCGTCGCGCACCGAGTAACCATCGTGCGCACGGCATCCGGCAAGCAGCAGGCACGCCAGAGCGCACCACCACATCATAAACGTCTTCATCTCCGAGGGGTTTGAGGGGTTTGTACAAATGTAGGAATTATTTTGAAAAATGCCCCCGTTTGCGTACTTTTGTCGGCATAAAATCTCACCCAATGTCTCGAAGATTCGCGGCGGTCCTTCTTTCGGCGCTCCTGCTCGCTCCGGCGTGGCTCGGTGCGACGGGATTCACCCTGCCCGTGGCGCTCGTCCCGCTGCTGTGGGTGAGCGCCTCCTACGACGCCTCGCGCCGCGCCTGGTGGGGCATGTTCGGCTGGGCGACCCTCACGTTCGTGCTGTGGAACGCCGCCACCGTCTGGTGGATCTGGTACGCCACGCCCGTGGGGCCCGTCGCGGCGACCCTCGTCTCGACTACCCTCAACCTGATCGCCTTCATGCTCTTCCATACCGTCTCCAAGCGCGCCCCAAAGGCCCTGGCCTACACGACGCTCGTCGCGGCATGGATCATGACCGAATACTGGTACACGACGGGAGAGTTCTCGTGGCCGTGGCTCATCCTCGGCAACGGATTCTCGCACGACGTGTGGGCCGTGCAGTGGTATGAATATACCGGCGTCTTCGGCGGCTCGCTCTGGGTGCTCGTCTGCAACATCCTCTTTTTCGAGGCGTGGCAGCAGCGCCGCAACCTCCGGCGCTGGAGCGCGGCGGCCGCAGCCCTGCTGCTGCCCGTCATCGGCTCGCTCCTTGTCGGATGGACGTGGGACGACCCCGACGAGGGGAGCGTCACGGTGAGCATCATCCAGCCCAACGTCGACTGCTACGACAAGTTCCACGAGGACGAGGCGCTGCAGGAGCGCAACATCCTGGAGCTGCTGGCGCAGGTGCCGTCCGATGCCGACTTCATCCTCCTGCCCGAGACCGCCGTGCCGGGCTACTACTGGGAGCCGGGGCTCACGGAGCAGCCCGGCGGCTCCGCTCCGGGCGCCTTCTGGCAGCAGCTGCGCGACACGTTGCGCGCCGCACACCCCTGTGCCCTGCTCGTCACCGGAGCCGGGACGCGCGTACTCTACACCGGCGGCGTCTACCCCCGCACGGCCCGCAGCATCCCCTTCAGTGAGGCCCGCTACGACAACTTCAACGCGGCCGTGGGGCTCGACTCCGCCGGACGGATGCAGATCCACCACAAGGGCAAGCTGGTCATCGGCGTGGAGAACACCCCGACGATCGTCTTCGACCTCATGCAGTTCCTCGTCATCGACTTGGGCGGCGTCGTGGGGCAGATCGGCATGGGACAGCACGGCACGGCCTTCGAGCACGGCGGCGTGCGCATGGGCCCGGCAATCTGCTACGAGGGGCTCTACGGCGACTTCTTCGGCGATTTCGTGCGCCGCGGCGCCCAGTTCATGGCCATCGTCTCGAACGACGGCTGGTGGGGCGATACGCCCGGCTACCGTCATCTCTTCTCGATCTCGCGCCTGCGCGCCATCGAGCACCGCCGCGCCATCGCCCGCTCGGCCAACACGGGACGCTCGGGCTTCATCTCCCCGCGCGGCGAGGTGGGCGAGACCCTCGGCTGGGAGGAGCGCGGCGTCATCACGGCGCGCGTGCCGCTCTGCTCCGCACAGACCTTCTACACCCGCTACGGCGACTACCTGGGCCGCATCGCACAGTACGTGACGCTGCTCTCGGTGCTCTACTTCGTCGCCTACCGCGTCAAACGACGGAATCACCTCGTCGCATAGAACAAAACAATCCGCATCCCGATATGAACTACAATCAAACTCTCGAATTCCTCTTCCAGTCGCTCCCGGCGTTCGAAACCAAGGGCGCGACGGCCTACAAGCCGGGATTGGAGCGCATCGCCGCGTTCTGCCGCCACCTGGGCAATCCGCAGCGCAACTTCTTCACGATCCACGTCGCCGGCACGAACGGCAAGGGGTCGGTGTCGCACATCATCGCCTCGGTGCTCCAGCAGGCCGGATACCGCACGGGGCTCTTCACCTCGCCCCACCTGCAGGACTTCCGCGAGCGCATCCGCGTCGACGGCGAGATGATCCCCAAGCAGAAGGTCGTCAACTTCGTCGACAAGCACCACGACAAAATGGTCGACCTCGACCTCTCGTTCTTCGAGATGACGGCTGCGATGGCCTTCGACTACTTTGCGCAGAGCGAGGTCGAGGTGGCCGTCATCGAGACGGGGCTCGGCGGACGGCTCGACGCCACGAACGTCATCGTGCCGATCTTGAGCATCATCACCAACATCGGGCTGGAGCACACGGCCCTGCTGGGCGACACGCTCCAGAAGATCGCCGCCGAGAAGGCCGGCATCATCAAGAAGAGCATTCCGGTGGTCATCGGCGAGAGCGACGTGCGCTACAACAGCGTCATCGAGCAGGCCGCCGCGGCCAACAAGTCGAAGGTCGTCTATGCCGAGCAGGTCTTCACGTGCGAAGAGCACCGCATCGAGGGCGAGAGCCAGCTCTTCCGCCTGCGCCGCACGCGCGACGGACATGAGTTCGACGTCGAACTGGACCTGCAGGGCAACTATCAGGTGCACAACGTCATCACGGCCTCGGCCGCCGTGGACTTCCTGCACGAGGAGACGCCGCTGACCATCTCGCGCCGCGCCTACATCGAAGGAATGCGCTGCGCCGCGGCCAACACCTCGCTCATGGGGCGCTGGCAGACGCTCGGCCGCGAGCCGCTCACCGTCTGCGACACGGGACACAACGCCCACGGCATCGCCTACGTGGCCGAGCAGCTCAAGAGCACGCCACACCGGGAGCTCTACTGCGTCATGGGCTTCGTGCGCGACAAGGACCTGGCGCACATCCTGCCCCTGCTGCCCCGCGACGCGCACTACATCTTCACGCAGGCCCGCAGCGAACGGGCCCTGCCGGCCGACGAACTGACGGCCAAGGCGGCGATCTACGGTCTGCAGGGCGAGGCGGTCGGCGACGTGAAGGCTGCCGTGGCCCGGGCCCGGGAGCTGGCCGCAGCCGAGGACATGATCTTCATCGGCGGCAGCACCTACGTCGTGGCCGAGGCGTTGTAGGACGCCCCGACGCCATACCTAAACAGAAAGAATCCGTCCGGATTGGTCCGGACGGATTCTTCGTATCTTTGGTTGCAGGCAGCGCCGGGGCAGGTGCGTTCCGCCCGGGGACAAACCCGGGCACAGCCGCGGCAGGTTGCTCCGGCAGGTCGCTTCGGCTGGGCCCGTTCGGTATGCACGGGCGCAGGGTCAAGATGCACAGACGCAGGATCGGGAAACCCGGCATGCGTCTCTCCGCACGGCAGCCGCCCTCCGGCACGGAAGCGTCCGTCCCGCAGCCGTCCGCCGCCCGCCGGCCGACCGCCGCACTCCTCCGCACTCCGGCTCTCCGCCTATCCGCCCATCCGGCTCTCCGCCCATCCAGACTTCCGGCTCTCCGCCTATCCGGCCTTCCGGTTCTCTGACCCTCCGGCCCTTTGCCCCTTTGGACCTCCGGCCCCCGCGGATCAGGCCTGTCCCATCTTGGGACCGCCGTCCGATGCGGGCTGCGGCTTGGGTATCTCGATCTTGCCCACGTTCGTCTCGTAGCGCACGATGTTCTCCTGCAGCGAACGCAGCAGCCGTTTGGCATGTTCGGGCGTCAGGATGATGCGGCTCTTCACCCGCGCCTTCTGCACGCCCGGCAGCACGGTCGCGAAGTCGAGAATGAACTCCGAAGTCGAATGCGATATGATCGCCAGATTCGAGTAGTGGCCCTGGGCCACGTCGTCGCCGAGCTCCACGTCGAGCCCGAATTGTTTCATCTCCGCCATGATCGATAAGGTGTTGTTTCACAAAAATAACGAATTTCGGGCCGCCACCGGTATCTCCGCCGCCAAAAGTTTTCGATATTTTATCAACATCCCCCGACGGACGGAACAAACACCTCCCCTTTTTTTGCCCGCCGCTACGCGGAAATCGGAGCTTTTTCGTATCTTTGCCTTCCCAAGAGGAGAGGAGTATTAACCCGCGCTCGACGGAGCACGGCAAAACGTAAAAAATGGCATTCGACATCCTGGCAGTCCTTTTCCGCGGCATCTGCGTGGGGCTCGCGGCTTCGATCACGGTCGGCCCCGTGGCGGTGCTCTGCATCCAGCGCACCCTCTCGAAAAGCCGCCGCTCGGGCATCGTCTCGGGCATCGGCGTCGCCTGCGCCGACACCTTCATGGCCATGGCAGCCCTCTTCTTCTACTCGATGCTCCAGACCCAGATCGAGCAGTACAACACGCTACTGCGCGTCATCGGCGGCATCTTCGTCGTCATCGTCGGCGTCTACATCTTCTCGCAGAACCCCGTGCCGCAGATCCGCCGCAACCGCGCCGGAAAGAGCTCCCTGTGGCAGGACTTCGCCTCGATCTTCGGGCTGACGATCGCCAACTTCATCATGGTCGTGCCCTACATCCTCGCCTTCTTCGCCGTCTTCAAGATTTCGAGCGTCGACATGACCGACTCGGGATTCGAGGGCTTCATGCGCGCCGTCTTCGTCATCATCGGCTTCTTCGGCGGCGCCGCGGCGTGGTGGACCCTGCTGGCCTGCGTGCTCAACCTCTTCCGCCGCCGCTTCCGTCCCCGCCACATGCTCACGATCAACCACGTCGCGGGGCTCCTGATCGGCATCCTCGGCATCTACACGATACTATCCACCTTTTTTGACATATTCCCCAATGTCGGACACTGAAAAGAAAATCATAATCGCCGTGGACGGCTTCTCGTCCTGCGGCAAGAGCACCTTCGCCAAGGCCATCGCCGCCCGCCTGGGCTATATCTTCATCGACACGGGCGCCATGTACCGCGCCGTGACGCTCTACGCCCTCGAGCACGGCGCCATCCGCTCGGGCATGGTCGACGAGGAGGCCGTCGTGCGGCTGCTCGACGACATCTCGATCACCTTCCGCTTCAACCCCGAGCGGGGTGCGAGCGACATCTACGTCAACGGCGACCTAGTCGAGGGCAAGATCCGCACGATCGAGGTCTCGAACTGCGTGAGCCGCGTGAGCGCCATCCCGCAGGTGCGGCGTAAGCTCGTGGCCATGCAGCAGGAGATGGGACGCCACCGCGGCGTGGTGATGGACGGCCGCGACATCGGCACGGTGGTCTTCCCCGACGCCGAGCTCAAGCTCTTCATGACGGCCGACCCCGCGGTGCGGGCGCAGCGCCGCTACGACGAACTGACGGCCAAGGGCGAGCATGTGACGCTCGAGGAGATCGAGCGCAACGTCCGCGAGCGCGACAAGGCCGACATGAGCCGCGCCGTGTCGCCCCTGCGGCAGGCCGACGACGCCATCGTACTGGACAACAGCCACATGACCGTCGACGAACAGATGGTATGGTTCCTCGATAAATTCAAGGCGGCGTGCGCATCGAGATAGACGACAAATCGGGATTCTGCTTCGGCGTGGTCCGGGCGATCACGGAGGCCGAGAAGGCCCTCGCGGAGGGCGGCACGGTCTATTCGCTCGGCGACATCGTCCACAACCGCATCGAGGTGCAGCGTCTCGAACGCCTCGGGCTGCAGACCGTGACGCACGACGAAATGCCCCGCCTGGCGGGGTGCCGCCTCTTCATCCGGGCGCACGGCGAGCCGCCGACGACCTATGCACGGGCCCGCGAGCTGGGCATCGACCTGATCGACGCCACCTGTCCGGTGGTGGCGCGGCTTCAGACGCGCGTCGTCCGGGCCCACGAACTCATGCGCCCCATAGGCGGGCAGGTGGTGATCCTCGGCAAGCGGGGACACGCCGAGGTGGTGGGGCTCACGGGGCAGGTCGACGCCCCGACGATCGTCATCGAGGGGCCGCAGGACCTCGACGCCATCGACTTCGCGCGGCCGGTCTACTTCCTCTCGCAGACGACGCAGAGCATCGCCCTCTTCGAGCGGCTGTGCGACGAGATGCGCCGCCGCGCGGCCGACCCCGCGCAGGTGCGGATCGAGGATACGATCTGCCGGCAGGTGGCCAACCGCGAGGAGCACCTGGAGGCCTTCGCCCGGCGCTTCGACGTCGTGATCTTCGTCTGCGGGCGCAAGTCCTCGAACGGCAAGGTCCTCTTCGAGGTGTGCCGCCGCGCCAACGCGGCGACCTACAACATCGAGGAGGCCGCCGAGCTGGAGCCGCAATGGTTCGCCGGCGCCGCGTCGGTGGGCATCTGCGGCGCCACGTCGACCCCCAAGTGGCTCATGCAGCAGGTCGCCGACGCCGTCGGCCGGATCGTCCCGCCGCAGGAGGAGAAGGCATAGAGGGACACGGGGCTTTCAGCCGCCCACATCCCCACGATTTGAAATTCAAAGAATCCGACAAAAAAACACAGCCATGAAAAAGTATCTGATCCGTTCCGCAAAATATTTCGTCGCCCTGTGCGTTCTGCTGGTGGCCATCATGGCGCTGAACCGCGCCATGGGCTCGACGCTCACCATCCGGGAGACCTTCTACGTGATGTTCCACACGACACGCGGGCTGCTGCTGCCGGTCGTGGTCGTCGTGCTGGCGCTCTGCTACCCCCGCTTCGGCTTCATCGTGCGCCGCGTCGAGGGCGACACGGAGCACGACCGCGAGCAGATCGTCAACGCCTTCCGCTCGGCGGGCTTCTCGCTGCGCCGCGAGGAGGAGGGTACCCTCTTCTTCCGCGCCGACGGCTTCGTGCAGAAGCTGTTGCTGCTGTGGGAGGACGAGATCAGGGTTTCGCAGTACGGACAATGGATCGAGCTGGACGGCATCCGCCGCGGCGTGGCCCGCGTGCAGTACCGGCTGGACTCGTACCTGCAAATGAAAAGACGCAATGAAAAGTAAGATCAAGGGAGCCGCCGTCGGCGGCGCGCTCGTTGCGGCGGCCGCCCTCACGCTCTTCGCCGCACGCAACGACTTCGGGCTGGGACGCAACATGGAGATCACGGTCAACATGATGCGGGCCCTCTCGCTGGAGTATGTCGACGAGGTCGACCCCGACCACTTGATGGAGGGGGCCGCCCGCGGCATGGTCGAGGACCTCGACCCCTATACGGAGTACATTCCCGAGGAGGGGATGCAGGATTTCGAGCTCCTCACGACGGGCAAGTACGGCGGCATCGGCTCGCTCATCCGCCAGAAGGAGGACTACGTGCGCATTGCACAGCCCTATCAGCACTCCCCGGCCGACAAGGCCGGGCTCAAGATCGGCGACAAGATCATCGCCATCGACGGCAAGGATGCCCGGGGCTTCACGACCGAACAGGTCTCCGAGCGGCTCAAGGGCGAGCCGGGCTCGACGGTGAAGGTGACGGTCGAACACCTCGACGGCACGCGCCAAAGCGTCGCGATCCGCCGCGAGCGGATCGCCATCCCGGGCGTGCCCTACGCCGGATGGGTGACCGACGGCATCGGCTACATCCGCCACAGCGACTTCACCGAAGGGTGCTACGAGGAGATGCGTGCGGCCGTCGAGCGGCTGCGCCGCGAGAGTGAACTGAAGGGCCTTGTGCTCGACTACCGCTCGAACGGCGGCGGCATCATGCAGGAGGCGGTGAAGATCCTCTCGATGTTCGTGCCCAGGGGGACCGAGGTCGTGAGCACGAAGGGCCGCACGGCGGATTCGCGGCAGGCCTACCGCACCGAGTCGGAGCCGATCCTGCCCGACCTGCCCCTCGCGGTGCTTGTGAACGGCAATACGGCCTCGGCCGCCGAGATTGTAGCCGGCGCCCTGCAGGACCTCGACCGCGCGGTGCTCGTCGGGCAGCGCAGCTTCGGCAAGGGGCTCGTGCAGTCGACCCGCCCGCTGGGCTACAACACCATGCTCAAGCTCACGACGGCGAAATACTACATCCCCTCGGGCCGCTGCATCCAGGCCGTCGACTACTCCCACTCGCAGCAGGGCAGCGTCCGCACGGTGCCCGACTCGCTCATCTCGGAGTTCACGACGCGCGCCGGACGCAAGGTCTATGACGGCGGCGGCATCATGCCCGACCTCGTCACCGAACCCGAGTACGTCTCGCGCTTCGCCGTGACGCTCTACGCCCTGGGATTCATCGAGGATTTCGGCGACGACTACATGCGCCGCCATGCGGGCGACACGATCGACGTGCGCACCTTCACGATCACCGATGCCGACTATGCCGACTTCGCGGAGTTCATGAAAGACAAGAAGGTGCCCTACGAATCCGACACGCGGCGGGCGCTCAAGGCGCTGAAGAAGGCCGCCGAGGAGGACCGCTTCGAGGAGCTGGCCGCGAAGTTCGAGCGCGTGGAGTCGGAGCTGAAGGACGACACGCAGACCAACCTGGAGACCTACCGCCGGGAGGTCGTCGAGGCGATCAACAACGACATCATCCTGCGCCACGCCTATACGGCGGGGGTCATCGAGCACTCGCTCACGGACGACGCCGAGCTGCAGCAGGCCGTCGGGGTGTTGCAGTCGCCCGACGAATACCGCCGCATCACCACCGAGCAGGATACGAAGAAAAAGTAGCGGCGGCGGGCAGGCGGCGTCCCGCCGTGCGGAGCGGCCGACACTCCTGACTGGCGGCGCTCCGAGACAGGCGGGCATTCCGACGGGCAGAGGTTCTGACAGGCGGAGGTTTTTTACAGGCAGGTGTTTTTGAGGTTTTTGACAAGGAAAATTCCGTATGAAACTGCGACGTGACATATTTTCATTCCGCAACCGCGTGGTGGTGATCGTCGTGGGCGTGGTGCTGGGCGGTCTCTCGCTGCTCTACACCAACAACATGGCCCAACGGCTCAAGGAGAAGGAGCAGCACGACGTCGCCCTCTGGGCCCACGCCATGGAGCGCGTGAACCGCGAGGTGCTCAGCGGCACGATCCAGACGCAGGACCCGCTCGTCGAGGACCTCATCTCGAACAACAACAACATCCCCTTCATCATCACCAACCAGGACCTCGAGGTGGTCAACTACTCGCACCTGATTCCCGAAGAGGTCATCGACCATCCCGACAGGCTGCGCCGCCAGATCGAGAAGTTCACCGAGGAGAACACCCCGCGCACGGTCCGCTTCTGGTGGACCGACAGCTACTACTACATCATCTTCTACGGCAAGTCGGCGCTGCTCAAGTCGCTCTACTACTTCCCCTACATCCAGCTGCTGGTCATCGCGGCGTTCATCACGCTGGGATTCATCGCCTTCCGCTCGTCGAAGCACGACGAGCAGAACCGCGTGTGGATCGGGCTGGCCAAGGAGACCGCCCACCAGCTCGGCACGCCGACCTCGTCGCTCCTGGGGTGGCTCGAATACCTGCGGGCGCAGGACATCGACCAGTCGGCCGTCGACGAGATGCAGAAGGACCTCGCCCACCTGATGAAGATCGTCGACCGCTTCTCGAAGATCGGCTCCGAGACACCGCTCACTCCGGCCAACATCAACGAGGTGGTCGGCGAGTCGGTCATGTACTTCCGCAAGCGCATCCCGCGCAACGTCACGCTCGACTACAACGGACTGGCCATCGCCCCGGTGCAGGCCAACATCAACTCGGCCCTCTTCGAGTGGGTCGTGGAGAACCTCATGAAGAACTCACTCGACGCCCTGCAGGGACACGGCACGATCGACGTGAAGATCTCGTCGGATGACCGCAACGTGATGATCGACGTGCGCGACACGGGCAAGGGCATCCCCAAGAGCAACTGGAAACGCATCTTCGAGCCGGGCTTCACGACCAAGACCCGCGGCTGGGGTCTCGGGCTCTCGCTCTCGCGCCGCATCGTCGAGGAGTACCACCAGGGCAAGATCTTCGTCGTCGATTCCGAGATCGGCAAGGGCACGACCATCCGCATCCTCCTCAAACGCACCTTCGCCGGATGACCGATTCACTGACATACCGAAGCGCCGGAACGGTCGGGGCAATCGGACGGTCGGAGGGCTTCGCAGCCGACACCGCGACGCATCCGGAGGCCACGACCAGCTCTGCGACCGGCCCTGCGGCAGGAGCCGCAGCGGCCGATACGGCGGGCTCCGCCCGGTGGTCTGCCGTGGGTGCACCGTCCGGTGACACCCTGTCGCGCACGCCGGCCGATACGGCGGCACGTCACCGCGACAGCCTCCTCCTTCCGGCGGACACGAGCCTGTTCCCGACCGATACGGCCCGCTTCGGCCACGGCGGGCTCCTCTTTCCGGCGGACACCGGCTCCTGCGGGCCGGACGTCGGCTGGCGCGACACGACCGCACAGGCCGTCTTCGGCAGCGAATCCGTTGCGGCGGCGCCCGGCGCCATCGTCCCGCGGCCGAGCGATGCACTCATCGAAAACGCCGTCTTCCAGGGCTTCGTGCTGCTGCTGGCCGCCACCTACGGCACGCTGCTCTATCGCAACCTGAGCGACGTGCGCGCCCTGATCGGCCGTATCTCCCGCGACACGGCCTCGGGGCAGCGGCTTGCCGAAGAGCCCGGAAGCAGCGGATTCTCCCGCTTTTTGAACATCACGGCGGCCATCGGCATGCTCTTCATGGGGGTCATGGTGGTCAAATACGGCGATGCGCTCATCCCGCAGCGGCTCGTCGCCATGCTCCCGCACGGCGCCGTGCTCGCCATGAGCCTGCTCGCCACGGCGGCCTGTACGGCCGTGGCAGCCTTCCAGCTGCTGGCCACGCGCCTGATCGGCGCCCTCACTCTCTCGCAGCCCTTCACCGCGCAGATCGTCCTGCTCAAACGCACCTATTTTGCCCTCGCCGTGATCGTCTCGTCGCCCGCCCTGCTGCTCTTCGCACTCTGCCCGCCGGGCAGGGGCGGAGTCTGGTTCACGGTCATCGTCGCCGAGCTTACGGTGACGGCACTCCTCTACTTCCGGGAGACGCTGAATCTCTTTCTTTCCAAAAAAGTTTCGATTTTGCATTGGTTTTTGTACCTTTGCACCGTGGAAATATTCCCGATCAGCCTGTTGTGGCTGCTTGCGGTTAGGTAAAAAGAGCATTGTAAAACTAATTCCCGAAAAGTTGAAAATCCAGAAAGTATTGGTTTCGCAACCGAGGCCTGCCATCATTGAAAAGTCCCCGTTCTACGAACTCTCCAAGAAATACGACGTCGAAATCACCTACAAACCCTTCATCCGCGTGGTCGGCGTCTCGCTGAAGGAATTTCGCGCTCAACGGGTCGAGATTCTCTCCCATACGGCCGTGATCTTCACCTCCCGCACGACGGTCGACAGCTTTTTCCACATCTGCGAGGAGGCCCGCATCACCGTTCCCGAGACCATGAAGTACATCTGCCAGACGGAGGCCGTGGCGCTCTATCTCCAGAAGTACATCGTCTACCGCAAGCGCAAGATTTCGTTCGGAGACGGCTCCTTCACGTCGCTCATCGAGCTGATAATCAAGCATAAGGAGGAGAAGTTCATGCTGGCCCTGAGCGAGCCCCACAAGCCCGAGCTGCCCGAGACGCTCGCCAAGCTCAAGCTCTCGTTCGACCCGGTCATCCTGGCCCGCACGGTGGCCTCCGACCTCGACGACCTGAACCTCGCGGAGTACGGTCTGCTGGCACTCTACTCGCCGACGGACGTGGCGACGCTCGTTACGAAGTTCGGCACCGAACAGCTCCCGGCCGTCGCCGTCTTCGGCGAAGGGACGCTCCGCGCGGCCTTCGATGCCGGAATTCCCGTCCTGGCCAACGCCCCGACGCCCGAGGCCCCCTCGATGGCCAAGGCCGTCGACATCTACCTCTCGAAGGTGGAGAAGGGCGAGCCGATCGAGCCCGTCGAACCGACGACCGACACCCGCAGGGAGGAGTTTATCCGCAGCCAGCAGCACAAGCTCGCCAAGAAGAGCCGCACGCGCCGGCCGGCCGCCGAAACCCGCAAATAACACCGCCCCATGCCCGACCGCTCGCTACCCCGCACGGAGCGGCTCCGCTCGCTCGGAGCCGTGCGTCGGTTGTTCGAGAGCGGCGAAAGCGGCTTCATCTACCCGTTCCGCTACGTCTGGTTCGCGGAACCCGACCTCGTGCAGTCGGTCGAGGTGCTCTTTTCGGTGCCCAAGAAGTTCCACAAACGGGCCAACCGACGCAACCTGCTGCGCCGCCGTACGAAGGAGGCCTACCGGCTGCAGAAGAATCTGCTGCGGGCCGACGCCCCGGTCAACCTCGACCTGGCGCTCATCTACTCCTCGAAGGAGGTCGTCTCCTACAAAACCATCGCCCATGCCGTCCGCCGGATTCTGGAATCGGTTGTGGAGCATCTGTAAGCGGCTATGCGCCCTGCCGCTGATCGTGCTGGTGCGCTTCTATCAGTTGTGCATCTCGCCCTTCACGCCGCCCTCGTGCCGCTTCACGCCCACCTGCTCGCAATATGCGCTGGAGGCACTGCGCAAATACGGCCCGATCAAGGGGACGTGGCTCGCCCTGCGCCGCCTGGCACGCTGCCATCCCTGGGGCGGCAGCGGCTACGACCCCGTTCCCTGAAAACGGGAAACGCGACACAAAAGCGGGGACGCTCTTCCACGGAAGAGCGTCCCCGCTGCGTATTGCGGTCGCGGCAGGCCGGCGCCGGGCGGGATCAGTCCCGCAGATCGGCGCAATGCTCCGCCGCCGTTTCAAATTCGAGCGTCACGTGGCGAATGCCCGCTGCGGCGAGCGTTGCCTTGAGCGCCGCCTTGACCTCGGCGAGGCGCTCGGTCGTCGACAGCACGACATGCGCCGTGAGGGCATTCTCGGTCGTACTGATCGCCCAGACATGGATGTGGTGCACGGCCGCGACCCCCTCGACGCGGCACATGGCCTGCTCGATCTTCGCCAGGTCGATCCCCTCGGGAACGCCGTCGAGCGAGAGGCGCAGGCTGTCGCGCGTAAGCGACCAGACCGACGCGATGATGACGCAGGCGACGGCCAGACCCACGATCGGGTCGATGAGTGTCCAGCCGGTCCACGAAATGACGAGGCCCGAAACGACGACGCCGATCGAGACCAGCGCATCGGCGGCCATGTGCAGGTAGGCGCCCCGGACATTCAGGTCGCGGTCCTTCTCCTTCATGAAGAGCCAGGCGGTGAATCCGTTGACCACGACGCCGATGCCGGCCGTCCAGGCGATGGCGCCGCCCTCGATCGGGGCGGGGTGCAGCAGGCGGCCGACGCTCTCGGCGACGATTACTCCCACGGCCACAAGCAGGATCATCGAGTTGAGCAGCGAGATGAGCACCGTGCTCTTCTTGTATCCGTAGGTGTAGCGCGGTGTGGCGGGGGCCTGCGCCAGGCGGAAGGCCAGCAGGGCCAGAAGCAGGCTTGCCACGTCGGAGAGGTTGTGTCCCGCATCCGACAGAAGCCCCATTGAGCCGTACCAGATGCCTACGGCAAACTCTACGACGACGAAGGCGACGTTGAGCGCGATGCCCGAGCGGAACGAACGGTTGAGCGACGCCACGGCGGGGTCGACCGCATGGTGATGATGTGCGTGTGTCATGACTGTGTATCGGTTATGGTCTCCTTGATTTCGGAAAGTTCGACCAGCTTGTTGACGATGGCGTAGATCGTAAGCCCCGCGGCGGAGTGGATCTGCAGCTTCGCGGCAATGTTGCGGCGGTGGGTGATGACCGTATGGGCCGAGATGCAGAGCGCGTCGGCAATCTGTTTGTTGGTCATGCCCTTCACCACGCAGACGATGATCTCCCGCTCGCGGGCGCTCAACGGCTCGGGCTTCGCCTGACGCGGGGCGTCGGCCGCCAGCCGCTCGACGGCCGGGATGAAGATCTCGTCCTCGACGGCGTTGTGCGATGCCAGCTCCTGCTCGCAGGTGAAGATGTCGAACAGCACGCCGTTCAGTTCGTTCGTGCCGCCGGCAGGGTAATATTTGATGATGATATTCTTCAGTTCGCGCAGCCGCGTCTCCACCTGGTCGTGATGGCGGCGGAAGATGTCGATCGAGTAGGACTCGTTCTTCTCGCCCGAAAGCAGCGACTCGACATAGGGGAAGACGGTCTTCTCCTCGTAGGCCATGTGACGGTCGACCTCGGCGACGTACTCGTCGAAGTAGCGCAGGATGGCGAACGAGACGTCGCTCAGGCTGCAATCGACCGCCTCGATCAGTTTGCGGCGGATGGCCGGCAGGCGGAAGCCGAGGAAGTAGCCGTGCGAATTGTGCAGATAGTCCGTCAGGGCGCGGACCGAGACCCCCTCGGCGAGCTCGGCGCCGTTGCCGAAGTTCATCAGCAGGTTCACCACCGCGAGGAACGTCGCCGTATCGACGCGGTTTTCGTCGCACACCTCGGCGATCGTCCTGTCGCCGAACCCGAGCGAGATGCCGAAGCGGCTCATCACCTGCAGGACCGGGTAGCGGTCGCACACCAGGTCGCACATTCTGTCTTCTCCCGTATAACCTCCCGACTTGTACATAATTCGTTCTGCCGGCGCATTCCCGGCACTGCGGTATTCAATCGTTCATTGCGGCCGGACCGCCGGACCGCTCCGGAGAGCGCGTCTCCGACTCCCGCGGCCGACGGGCGGCCCCTATCTTTGCGCCGCAAAGATAAGGAGCGGAGATGCGCGGCGCAATACCTACATGTGGGTATTCTGCGCGATCAGCGGCGCGAGATGTCGACGTAGGTCGTCTGCAGCATCGTGCGGCCGATCTCCAGCAGCTCCGGATCGTCGCCCGAGACGGTCTGCTGCGTCGTGGCGTCCCACACGACCGCCCCCGAGGCGTCGACCACGCCGAACCCGTCGTTGAAGGTGTAGTAGGCGAACTTGCGCGGCGGGGCCGGCGCGAAGATGTCCTTGCTGTAGTCGTAGTCGTCGTGCGGAAGGCCCAGCTGGCCGAGCAGCGTGGCGCAGAGGTCGATCTGCGAGGCGTACTCCTCGACGACGCACGGGGCGGCAACGGCACCGCCCGTCCAGATCATCGGGATGCGGTGGCGCAGCGGCTCGTTGTAGGTCAGCGAGCGCGGGTAGGGGTAGCCGTGGTCCGCCACAAGGACCAGCAACAGGTTGTCCCACGCCGGCGAGGCCTTCAGCCGCTCGACCATGCGGCCCACACACTCGTCCGAGAAGGCGAAGGCGTTGAGCACCTTGTCGTCGAACTTCTCGTAGGGGACATCGAAGGGCTTGTGGCTGCTCAGGGTGAGCAGTCCCGCGAGGAAGGGCTCGCCGCGCCGGTCCAGGTCGATCACCCGGTCGGCAAACCAGTCGCACATGACGGCGTCGTCGTAGCCCCAGTCGGACGGCGTCGTGGCAAAGTGCAGGTCCTTCTGCCAGACGAGCTCCTGCCACCCCGTGGCATACATGTAGGAGGCCTGGTCCGTGAAGTTCAGGTCGCCGCCGTAGGAGAAGCTCGTGGCGTAGCCCGCGCTGTCGAGCGACCGCGCCAGCGAGGGGAGCGAGCGGCTCTTGCCCGGGAGTTTCATGATCGAGGTGCGCGTCTGCGCGGGGAAGCCGCTCAAAAGGGCCACCTCGCCGCGGTCCGTGCGGAAGGAGTTGGCAAAGAAGTTCTCGAACCAGATGCCCTCCTCCCGAAGCCGCCGCATGTGGGGCATGACGGGCTCGCCGTCGACCTGCTCATCCATCACCGTGCGGGCGAAGCTCTCGAGGATCACCACCACGACGTTGGGCCGCTCCGTGCGCAGCACGTGCCGCGTCGGAGCCGAGTCCGGACGGTTGCCGCGCAGCGCCTCGAACTTCGCGGCACGTGTCGGCTCGTCGTAGAAGGGGTATTCGGCCGCATAGTCCTTGTGGTCGCCCAGTGAGGAGAGGAACGAGAAGACGGGGTTGGTGGCGGCATGGTTCAAGAAGAGCACCGGGCTGAAGTAGACCTTCGAGACGTTGGCCACCGAGGCGCCCGTACCGCCACGGATCGCCAAAAAGTCGAAACCCGCAAGCATCACCATGGCCAGCGAACCGAAGAAGGCGCCGAAGCCTCCGACGGGCTCGCCGTCGAAGAGCCGCAGCACGCGGCGGTAGCCCCAGATCATCGCCGCGGCATAGAGCGCGAAGAGCAGCAGCTGCCGCACGCCGAGCCAGAAATCGACGCTCGCCATCGCCTCCTTCGGATCGGCCAGGTAGATCAGGATCGTCGAATCGAGGCGGAAGCCCCAATGTTCATAAAGGGCGACATCCACGGCGAAGATCGCCGCCGTGACCAGCGCGATGAGGACGAAGTAGCCCGTCAGGATACCCCGCCAGAGGCGCTGCGGCAGCCGCACCCACAGCGAGAGCAGCGTTACGAGCAGCGGCACAACCGTCACGTAGCCCGCGACGGTCATGTCGAGCGACAACCCGTGCCAGAGGGCACGGCACCAGCCGCCGAATCCCGCTTCGGCGGCTTCGGCGGCGTAGTAGGCCAGAAAAACGGGTTTCTGCACGGCCATCATCACGACGGTGGCGGCAAAAACAACCAGTACGAACAACAGCTTTCTCTTCATTCCGTCCAACATTTACGGTTCGTGCGGGGAGGGGTGTCGCTCCGTGCGGAGCCCGGCCGAAGGGCGCGGATCAGATCTTCTCGCCGTAGGCCAGATCGCCCGCGTCGCCGATGCCCGGAACGATGTACGAGCGCGAGGTCAGCTCCTCGTCGACGGCCGCCGCCCAGATCGTCGTCGTCTGACGCGGCATATTCTTCTCGACATAGTCGATCCCCTGCTCCGAGGCGATGACCGCCGCAACGTGCGTGTGGAGCGGCTCCCCGCCCCGCTCGCACAGGGCGTTGTAGGCCAGCACGAGCGACGAACCCGTGGCCAGCATCGGGTCGACCAGCAGCAGCGTCTTGCCCTCGAGCGAGCCGCACGAGATGTACTCAACCTTCACGGTGAACTTGCCGTCCTTCGTGCTCTTGCGGTAGGCCGAGACGAAGGCGTTCTGCGCATCATCGAAGTAGTTCAGGAAGCCCTGGTGGTAGGGAAGGCCTGCCCGCAGGATCGTCGCGATGACCAGTCGGTCGTCGATCGTCTGCACGGTCGCCTCGCCCAGCGGCGTCTCCACGACACGGGGCGAGTAGTTGAGCGTTCTCGAAATCTCGTAGGCCGTCACCTCGCCGATGCGCTCCATGTTGCGGCGGAAACGCATCGAATCCCGCTGGATCGACTTGTCGCGGATCTCGGCGATGAATTTGTTGAGAACGGTGTTCTGCTGCGAGAGAATGTGCAATGTCATATCGGTTCTGTTTTGATGGTCAGTAGAGGAAGTTGTTGAAGGGGTAACGGCCGGCGTGGATCTCCCGCACCATGCCGTAGAGGTCCGTGCGGAACTTCTCGATGTTGGTCCGCGTCAGCGCCGAGAGGAAGATGCAGGGCGTATTGGCCCGGGCGATCCAGCTGCGCTTCAACTCCTCGAGCGAGAGGTTCTCGCGCGTGGCGGGCGTCAGGTCGTCCTCCTCCTTCTTTACATAGGTGTAGGCGTCGATCTTGTTGAAGACCAGGTAGACGGGCTTCTCCCCGGCACCGATCTCCTGCAGCGTCTGCTTGACGACGGCGATCTGATCCTCGAACTGCGGGTGCGAGATGTCGACCACGTGCACGAGCAGGTCGGCTTCGCGCACCTCGTCGAGCGTCGACTTGAACGACTCGATCAGCTCCGTGGGCAGCTTGCGGATAAAGCCCACCGTATCCGAAAGCAGGAAGGGCAGGTTGTCGAAGACCACCTTGCGCACCGTCGTGTCGAGCGTCGCGAAGAGCTTGTTCTCGGCGAAGACGTCGCTCTTCGAGATGAGGTTCATGAGCGTCGACTTGCCCACGTTGGTGTAACCGACCAGCGCCACACGCACCAGCGAACCGCGGTTCGAGCGCTGCACGGCCATCTGGCGGTCGATCTTCCTGAGGTCCTCCTTCAGCTTGGCGATGCGGTCGCGGATGATGCGCCGGTCGGTCTCGATCTCGCGCTCGCCCGCACCGCCGCGCGTGCCCGTGCCGCCGCGCTGCCGCTCGAGGTGGGTCCACAGGCCCGACAGCCGCGGCAGCATGTATTCGTAGTTGGCCAGCTGCACCTGCGTCTTGGCGTAGGCCGTCTGGGCCCGCGACATGAAGATGTCGAGGATCAGGCGCGTGCGGTCCAGAATGCGGCACGGCATCGCCTTCTCGATGTTGCGCGTCTGCGACGGCGAGAGTTCGTCGTCGAAGATCGCCACGTCGATCTCCTCGTCACGGCACCAGGCGGCGATCTCCTCCAGCTTGCCCGGCCCCACGTAGATGCGGGCCGAGGGCTGCGGCAGCCGCTGCATGAACCGCCTGACGGCCCGGATATCGGCCGTCTCGGCCAGAAACTCCAGCTCGTCGAGGTACTCCTCGGCCTGACGCACCGGCTGTCCGTCGCGCACGACGGAGACCAGCACGGCCCGCTCGCAGGGGGTGGCAGGGCCGTCGGCCGGAGCAGTATGTCTGTTCTGTTTCTCTTCCAAATCGAATCGTTTTTAGGGTTGCGGAGCCGCCGTCGTCGACGGCCGGCCCGGCATCTGCACCCGGGAACGTCGTCCCGATGCAAATCCGATGCTGAATATGGCTAAAAATAAGGGTATCCCGCCCGAAAGCCGGATACCCTCCATAGGAAAGAACGCACCATCAGTTCTGTACGCGGAAGTCGACGGGCAGGGTATACTTCACGCGCACCACCTGGTTGCGCTGCTTGCCGGGCGACCACTTCGGCGACTTGCTCAGCACGCGGATGGCCTCCTCCGAGAGCGAACGGTCGGGCGTCTGCAGCACCTGGATGTTGGTCAGACGGCCGTCCTTCTCGATCACGAACGTCAGCACGACGCGGCCCTGAATACCGTTCTCGAGGGCGATCTGCGGGAACTTCACGTTCTGCTGTACCCAGTTGCGGAACGTGTTGAGGTCGCCGCCCTGGAACGAAGGCATCGTCTCGGCCACCAGGAACGGCTGGTCGTCCTCGATCACCTCCTCCTCGATAGCCACCTGCTGGATGACATCGGCCTCCTGATCGAAGTCGACGAACGTGATGTCCGTCTCGATCTGCGTGTCGTTGGTCACCACCTCGAGGATGTCGGCGATCACCTTCACCTCGACCTTCTTGGGAGCCTCGGGCTGCTTCTCCGGCTGGCGGGTAATCTCGGTGATTTCGGTCTCGACCGGAGCCGTCTCCGTCTCGATCTGCTCGATGCGATACTCCTTCGGCGTGTAGCTGAAGGCACCGATCACCGCAACAAGCGCAATGATAAGTCCGATTTCAAGCAAAAGACCGCGTTTGTTCTGCAGGTCCGCTTTGGGCGATTTCTTGATTTCCATCTATCCGTAATTTTAATTGTTGTTCTGCCTTCGGATCGCTTTGCCGCACGGCAAAGCAGCGTATGGGTACGCTATGCACCACAAATATAGGGATAAAAATCCAAAAACGAACCATCCGCCCGCAAAAATATTCATTTTTTGCCTACTTTTGTGCTGACAAACGGCCAATGCGCACCGACATGACACCCAAAGAGACCCTGTACGGCAAGAATCCGGACGAACTGGCGGCCCTCTGCGCCGCGGAGGGCATGCCCCGCTTCGCGGCCCGGCAGATCGCCCGCTGGCTCTACGTGCGCCACACCGAGGAGCCGCAGCGCATGACCGACCTGTCGGCCGCAAGCCGCGCCCGGCTCGCCAAGCGCTTCACGACGGCGCTGCACGCCCCCGAACGGGTCACCGTCTCGGCCGACGGCACGAAGAAGTACCTCTTCCGCACGGCGCAGGGCCACTTCATCGAGTCGGCCTACATCCCCGACGGCGAGCGGGCCACGCTCTGCGTCTCGTCGCAGGCCGGGTGCCGCATGGGCTGCCGCTTCTGCGCCACGGGCCGCCAGGGGCTGCAACACAGCCTTTCGGCCGCCGAAATCCTCAACCAGATCGTCTCGCTGCCCGAGCGCGACCGACTGACGAACGTCGTCTTCATGGGCATGGGCGAGCCGCTGGACAACCTCGACAACGTGCTGCGGGCACTCGGGATCATGACCGCCGACTGGGGCTTCGCCTGGTCGCCCACGCGCATCACCCTCTCGACGGCGGGCGTCGCGCCGGCGCTGCGGCGCTTCCTCGACGAGACGAAGGTCCACCTGGCCGTCAGCCTCCACAACCCCGTACACGAGGAGCGGGCCGAGATCATGCCCGTCGAGCGGGCGTGGCCCATTGCCGAAGTCATCGACATCCTGCGCGGGTACGACTTCACGCACCAGCGCCGCGTCTCGTTCGAGTACATCCTCATGAGCGGGCTGAACGACTCGCCGCGCCACATCCGCGCGCTGTGCCGCCTGCTCGACGGCGTCAAGTGCCGCATCAACCTCATCCGCTTCCACAAGATTCCCGGATCGCCCTACTTCTCGCCCCCGGACGAGGAGATTGTCCGCTTCCGCGACACGCTCACGGCCAAAGGCATCCAGACGACGATCCGCGCCTCGCGCGGCGAGGACATCCAGGCCGCCTGCGGGCTGTTGAGCACGCAGGAGCTGGAGCGGCGCAACGATTGACGGCGCCGGGTCCGGCAACGGAGGGTGCAGCACGGTCGCAAACCTGCCGATACGGAGCAGGGGGCTGCGGAGCGGCTGTCACGATACCGTCGGCACGAAACGGGGAGACTATGGTCCGGCAGTCGGTCCCAAAACGAATATCCCGGCGCGGTAGTTGCACGCCGGGAATCAAACACACACGCTGAAGATGAAAAAGAGACTGTTGCTGCTCCTGCTGCTGCTCGGCCCGCTCGGCGCCGCGGCACAGGTACGTTTCGAGACCAAATCCACGGATGCCGTGCGCGAAATGGCCCTGCGCAGCGGCAAGCTGGTGCTTATCGACCTCTACGCCACGTGGTGCCCGCCCTGCCGGCTGATGGAGCGCGAGGTCTTCTCGCTGCGCGAAGTCGGCGAGTTCGTCGAAAAACGCTTCGTTGCGGCGAAGTACGATGTCGACAAACACACGGGGCGCGAGCTCATGCGCCGCTACGGCAGCGGGTCGATTCCACTCTATCTGGTCTTCGACACCGACGGCAACCTGCTGGGGCGCATCACGGGGGCTTCGGACGCCGAGACCTTCATGCGCAACCTCGCCCGCATCGCCGACAGCGCCCGAAAACCGGAACAACGGTAAGGCCGCTGACCCGGAATCCGGCCGCCGGTCGCATTGTTGCGCAGGGATACGACCCGACACGGCCCGTCACGCGGAGTGTGTGCGGGGTGTTGGGATGCGCGGGGTATGCGGGATGCCGGAATGCGCGGAGTGCCGGAACGCGCGGGGTGCGGTCAGCGTTTGGGGGTATAGACCACCTTCTTCGTCTCGAAGAAGGGTTCGTCGAAGAAGCGCGGGATGTCGTAGATGTACCACCGTTTGCCGGTGCGGCCCAGCTCCTCGGTCAGATCGCCCCCCTTCAGGTAGAGGATGCCGTTGGGCAGCGAACCCTGCTCGCCCGGCTCGATGAGTTTCCACACCCAGCCGACAAATTCGGGCATGGCCGTCACGGCCCGCGAGACGACGTAGTCGAAGCGCTCGGTAAGGGTCTCGACCCGCACTGCGCGCGCCTCGAGGTTCTCCAGGCCGAGCGAGCGGGCGACCCCCTCGACGACGGTGATCTTCTTGCGGATCGAGTCGGCGGCCAGGAAGTGCGCCTCGGGGAAGAGGATCGCCAGCGGCACCGACGGGAAGCCGCCGCCGCACCCCACGTCGAGGATGCGCGCCCCCGGGGCGAAGGTGCAGACCCGCGCGATGGCCAACGAGTGCAGCACGTGCCGCAGGTACAGCTGGTCGAAGTCCTTGCGCGAGACGACGTTGATCTTCGCGTTCCAGTCAGCGTAGAGGTCCCACAGCGCCGCAAACTGCTCGCGCTGACGCGGCGTCAGGTCGGGAAAGTATTTCAGGATCAGTTCCATGGCGGTTGTATTTCCGATTCTGCCCCGAGGGTCTGCGCACCCCGGCGGGCTTGTCCGTTCCGTTTTCGGTGCCGGCCGCGGCCGTCACTTCTCGCCCTCGACGATCATACGGCACATCTGTTCGCGGGCGCGGTGTATCTGTGTCTTGACCGTGCCGAGCGGCAGCGAGAGCTTCGCGGCGATCTCCTCGTAGGAGTATTCGTCGAAGAAGCGCATCACGATCAGCTCGCGGTAGCGCGGCGAGAGGCGTTCGAGGTAGTGTTCGATCTGCCGGCGCTGCTGGAGGTTGATGAAACTCTCCTCGGGGGTCGGGCTGTTCGAGGCCGGGGCCGCGAAGCGCTCGTCGATGGGCAGATCCTCCTGCCGGCGCCGCACGTAGTCGATGAAGGTGTTGCGCGCGATGGTGTAGGCCCACTGTCCGAAGGTGTAGTCCGGACGGTAGCGGTGCAGGTTGATGTAGACCTTGATGAAGGTCTCCTGCAGCAGGTCGTCGGCATCGTTCACGCCCCCCAGCCGCTGCACGAAGAGCCGGTAGATGGCGTCGCGGTAGCGGTTGAAAAGGTACTCGAAGGCCGCGTCGTCGCCCTCGAGCACCCGTGCCACGAGCTGCCGGTCGTCGGCTACGATGTAGTCGGCTATCTCCATACGCGGTCGTCCCGGCGCAGCAGCATCACCCCGAGGGCCAGCGCCCACAGCGGGCTCAAAAGGTCATAAATGAAATAGCGGCTCATGAGGCGCTCCTCGCCCAGCCGCTGCGCAATGCGGCGCACCTCGACGAAGACCGTCACGTAGCGTGCCGCGAGCAGCAGCAGCGCCCCCAGCTTGTACTCGAGCGGCATGACGGCCACGGCGCAGAGCACCGCGAGGAAGAAGAGCGAGCGCGACCCCAGCTCCCACTGGATGTAGTTCTTGACCGCCTGCGGATAGAAGCGGAAGGCCGAGCCGTAGTAGCGCAGGTTGCCCATCCACCAGCTCATGCCGCCCCACACCTTCTCGCGCAGCGTGGCCCGCGGCGAGAGGATGACGCTCACGTTGTCGCGCGTCATGACCTGCTGCAGGAAGAGGTCGTCCTCGCCGATGTTCATGTTCAGGTGGCTGAAGCCGTTGGCGCCGAAGTAGACATGCTTCGTGAAGCCGAAGTTGTGGAGGATGCCCCGGTAGGGACGCCGCCGCACGGCCCGCGCAATCCAGTCCACGGCGTGCATCATGCGCCACGCCCGCATCATGTAGTTCGTGAAGCCCTTGAGGCGTTCGACGCCGCAGTAGCCCAGGACGATGTCGCCCCGCATGAAGCCCTTGGCCATGAGCGAGAGCCAGCGGTCGGTCTGCGGGCAGGCGTCCGTCGACGTGAAGACCATGCACTCGTAGTGCGCCGATTTGATGCCCACGTTCAGGGCCATCTTGCGCGAGATGGGGAAGCGCGGGTCGAGGTGGATCTTCGTCGTCGTGATGAGCGGGAACGACTGCTTGAGCCGCACCAGGTCGGCATAGAAGTCGGTGTCGTGGCCCACGTAGACGATCACCACCTCGAAGTCGGGGTAGCTCTGCGCCAGAATGAGCGGCAGGCGCTCCTCGACGAACGAGTAGTCCTCCGAGAACATCGGCACGATGACCGAGACGGGCGGTTCGGTCTCGCGAACCGTCGGCCGGCGGTTGTTCCTGTAGCCCGGGATGCGGCCGTAGACGAAGATATAGTAGTAGAGCTGCACGCCCAGCAGCAGGAGCAGCACCCCCGCGAGGGCGGCGCCCTCCCAGCCGTAGCAGGTCAAAATACGTTCGATGAATTGCATGTTGACGAAATATGCGTCAAAGATAGAAATATTTTGCGTATTTTTGCCGCACAGATGAGCATGAAATTTACAGTTGAACACAAAGACCCGGCATCACACGCCCGGGCGGGAAGCCTGCAGACCGACCACGGCGTCGTCCGCACCCCGATCTTCATGCCCGTAGGCACGGCAGCGACCGTCAAGGGCATTTTCCACCGCGACGTGCGCGACGAGGCGCACGCGCAGATCATCCTCGCGAACACCTACCACCTCTACCTGCGGCCCGGCATGCAGATCATCGAGCAGGCCGGCGGCGTGCACCGCTTCTCGACGTGGGAGGGCCCGATGCTGACCGACAGCGGCGGCTTCCAGGTCTTCTCGCTCGCGGCCTGCCGCAAGCTCAAGGAGGAGGGGTGCCACTTCCGCTCGCACATCGACGGATCGAAGCACCTCTTCACGCCCGAGAGCGTCATCGACACCGAACGCACGATCGGCGCCGACATCATGATGGCCTTCGACGAGTGCCCCCCGGGCGATGCGCCGCGCGACTATGCGGCCCGCTCGCTCGACCTGACGGAGCGCTGGCTCGACCGCTGCTTCAACCGCTACCACCAGACCGCGCCCAAGTACGGCCACTACCAGGCGCTCTTCCCCATCGTGCAGGGGTGCACCTACCCCGACCTGCGGATCCGCGCCGCCGAGAATGTCCAGCGCTACAACGCCGACGGGTACGCCATCGGCGGGCTGGCCGTGGGCGAGCCGACGGAGGTGATGTACGAGATGATCGAGGTGGTGAACGCCGTCCTGCCCGAGGACCGGCCCCGCTACCTGATGGGGGTCGGCACGCCGGTGAACATCCTCGAGGGAATCGAGCGCGGCGTGGACATGTTCGACTGCGTGATGCCCACGCGCAACGGCCGCAACGGCCAGCTGTTCACGGCCGAGGGGGTCATCAACATCCGCAACAAGAAGTGGGAGGCCGACTTCTCGCCCATCGACCCCGAAGGCACGGCCTTCGTCGATACGCTCTACTCGAAGGCCTACCTGCACCACCTCTGCACCTGCGGCGAGATGCTCGCCGCGCAGATCGCCTCGCTGCACAACATCGCCTTCTACCTGCGGCTGGTCACGATGGCCCGCGAGCACATCGCGGCCGGGGACTTCAAGGCGTGGAAGGAGACGATGGTTCCGCGTCTCACGCGCCGGCTGTAACCGCCGGGGCGAGGCCGGGTCATCCGCACGCAAAAGCGCCGTCAGCCCGACAGGGCCGGCGGCGTTTTCCTTTGGAACGCGAATTGGAGCGCGGAAGCGGGGATCAGCGGGACACCGTCACAGCACGCCCCGCCCGCAGGCAGAGCAGGTAGAGGGCTGCGACTGCCACAAGGCATACGGTCTCCCAGGCAGGCACCGTGCGCAGCAACTCGGCCGAAGCGCCGTCCATCACGCGGTAGTACACGACAACTCCGGGAACCAGCATCGCCGCAATGCAGGCGGCGAGGAACCAGCCGGAAGCCTTCACCCGGCGGTCAGCGGCCCGGAGCTCCGGGGCGGAAGCCTGCGCGGCGCGCAGCTGCGCACGCCGTGTGCGGGCAAGCAGCACGACGACGCTCGGCGGGCAGATCAGGATCGGCAGCAGCCACCACGCCGACCAGCCGTTGCGTCCCGCGCCGCGGAAAAAGGTTACCAGCGCATAGAGATACCAGGCAAAGAGAACGCAAGAGAGAAGAATCGTCCACATAGGCACTCTGTTTTTGTTAAAGGACAGGATGATACCCCCAAGGGAGGGCTTGTGGCAAATATAAAAAAAACAGAGACAAAAACAAATTCCGCTGGCCGTTTTTTCGCGTCGCGGACCGGAATCGGGCGGCAAAGTTCCATCCCGCAGGAACGCGGCACCCCTTCCGCCGCCATTTTTTGGAAAAAGCGCACGGATTTCGCGCGAAATGTCGTACATTTGTGGGCTATGAGACTGAAATTCCCCGGATTCAAAATCCTGGACCGCTACATACTCGGCAAGTTCCTCGCCACGTACTTCTTCGCCATCGCGATGATTATCATCGTCGTCGTGCTCTTCGACTACGTGGAGAAGGTCGATGACTTCACGGAGCTCCACGCCCCCTTCAAGGCCGTGATCTTCGACTACTACCTCAACTTCATCCCCTTCTTCATCAACCAGTTCAGCGGCCTTTTCACCTTCATCGCCTGCATCTTCTTCACCTCGAAGATGGCCTACCAGACCGAGATCGTCGCCATGCTCTCGGGCGGCATGTCGTTCCGCCGCCTCATGTGGCCCTACTTCCTCGGCGCCCTGATCATCAGCTCGCTCTCGCTCGCCCTCAACCTCTGGCTCATCCCCATCTCGCAGCGACACATCGTCGACTTCGAGTCGCAGTACCTCCGCCGCAAGCAGAACGCCCGCTACGACCAGCACATCTACCGGCAGATCGAACCCGGCACGTTCGCCTACATCCGCGGCTACAACGGCAGCTCGCACCGCGCCCTCTTCTTCGTGTTGGAACACTACGAGAACGGCTCGATCACCCACTCGCTCGAGGCCGCCGACGCCAAGGTCGACCCCCAGACCCGCCGCTGGACCGCCCCGCGATACACGCGCCGCGACTTCGACTCGCTCGGCGTCGAACACTTCGAGCAGTACCGCAACCTCGACACGCTCATCAACCTCGAGGTCTCCGAACTGGGCGAGATCAACGACCTGATCCAGACGATGAACATCTCCGAGCTCAACGACTTCCTCGCCCAGCAGCAGGCCAAGGGCTCCGACTCGATCAACATCATCCAGGTCGAACGCCACGCCCGCTACGCCTACCCGCTCTCGACCTTCATCCTGACGCTCATCGGCGTGTCGCTCTCCTCGCGCAAGGTGCGCGGCGGAACCGGCCTGCACATCGGCATCGGAACGGGTCTCTGCTTCTCGTACATCCTCTTCAACCGCTTCTTCGAGGAGTTCGCCAAGAGCGGAACCCTCCCGCCCGGGCTGGCCGTCTGGCTGCCCAACATCATCTACCTGGGCATTGCCGTCTACCTCTACCGGAAAGCACCGAAATAACACCCGACCCATGAAGAATCCCGCATACTACAAGGAGCGCTGGCCGCTGCTCTTCAACCTGGCGATGATCGCGACGATCATCCTCATACTGGCCGTCGCGGCACACCTCGTCATGCAGATCGGCACGCGCCACGGCGCCCGCCGCACCGTGCCCGACTTTGCCGGCATGCCCCTCAAGACGGCCCTTGCCGAGGCGCAAAAACGCGACCTGAAGATCCACGTCAACGACTCGCTCTTCGTGCCGGCCTACGAGGGCGGTATCGTCCTCGACCAGCTGCCCGAGCGCGGCGTCGAGGTCAAGCCCGGGCGCACGGTCTACATCACGATCAACTCCTTCCGCCAGAAGATGGTCCCCGTGCCCTACGTCGCGGGACGCTCGCTGCGCCAGGCCAAGAACATGCTCGAAATCGCCGGACTGGAGATCGCCGAACTGGTCTACCGCGCCGACATGGCCACGAACTACGTGCTCGAGGAGTACCTCGACCGCGAGCCCGTGCTGCCGGAGAGCCGCCTCGAGGCCGAGATGGGCAGCGGTGTGACGCTCCACGTCGGCATCGCGGAGGGGGCCGGGCCGACCGTCGTACCCCAGCTCGTCGGGGCGCCCCTGCAGGCGGCGAAGGGGAGGCTCTGGGAGACGGGGCTCAACGTCGGACGCATCGACTTCGACGAGGGGGTGAACCTGCTCAACCAGAAGGATGCCCGCGTCTACATCCAGACCCCGGCGGCCGAGTACAACGCCGCCCCCGGTTCGCGCGTGGACATCAGGCTGACGCTCGACACGAAGAAGGTGGCCGAGAGCCGGGCCGCGGCAGAGAAGCGTGCCCGCGAGATCGCCGAAGAGCGCATGCGGCTCGAGGAGGAGCGGGCCGATTCGCTGGCGCAGGCCGCACTGGAGCGGGGTTTCGTCCTGCCGCCCGAGGCGAAGACGCCGACGGAAAGCAATGAAACCGAATCGGAAACCGACGCATTCTTCTACTGATGACCGACACGCGACATACGGAGACCGTGCGCGACGCCGCCCGTCCCGACCTGAACGACGAGCTGAACGGGCAGACGGAGACGGGATCGGACGCCGGGGAGGACACGGACGACTCGGACGACTCGGACGATGACGAGGGGGCGGGGCTCTACGAGCACTTCGCCGTGGTGGCCGACAAGGGACAGACCCCCATGCGGCTCGACAAGTTCCTCACCGTGCGCATGGAGCACTGCTCGCGCAACCGCATCCAGGCGGCGGCCGACAGCGGCAACATCCTCGTCAACGGCAAGGCCTCGAAGTCGAGCTACAAGGTCAAGCCGCTCGACGACATCCGCATCGTGCTGCCCTATCCGCGGCGCGAGGTGGAACTGCGTCCGGAGAACATTCCGCTCGACATTCCCTACGAGGACGACGACCTGCTGATCGTCAACAAGCCCGCGGGGCTGGTCGTCCATCCGGGCGTGGGCAACTACACGGGCACGCTCGTCAACGCGCTGATGTACCACCTGCAGGGCACCGACATCGTCGGCGACGGCGAGCTGCGCGCCGGGCTCGTGCACCGCATCGACAAGAACACCTCGGGGCTGCTCGTCATCGCCAAGAACGAGCAGGCGCACGCCCGGCTGGCCAAGCAGTTCTTCGACCACACGATCACGCGCCGCTACGTGGCCCTCGTATGGGGCAACTTCGAGGCCGACGAGGGGACCATCACCGGGAACATCGGGCGCAGCCCCCGCGACCGGCAGAAGATGTATGTCTTCGCCGACGGATCGGACGGCAAGCACGCCGTGACGCACTGGCGCGTGCTGAAGCGCTACGGCTACGTGACGCTTGTGGAGTGCCGCCTCGAGACGGGGCGCACGCACCAGATCCGCGTCCACATGGCCTGGCAGGGCCACCCGCTCTTCAACGACGAACGCTACGGCGGCGACCGCATCCTCAAGGGCACGACCTTTGCCAAATACCGGCAGTTCATCGAAAACTGCTTCGCGACGATGCCCCGGCAGGCGCTGCACGCCCGGTCGCTGGGCTTCGAACACCCGACGACCCACCGCGAGGTGCTCTTCGAGAGCGAGCTGCCGGAGGATTTCCGCGCCGTGCTGGCCAAGTGGGAGAGCTACACCGCAGGATCATCCCCCGAGGCGGCCGACAAGGAGCCGTAACCCCGACCGTCAGACACAGCAACGAACCATGTTTCTGCCTACGACCATCAAGGAGGTGCGCGCCCGCGGATGGGACGCGCTCGACGTCATCCTCTTCACGGGCGACGCCTACATCGACCATCCGGCCTTCGGCGCCGCGGTCATCGGCCGCCTGCTCGAGGCCGAGGGGTACCGTGTGGCCGTCGTGCCCCAGCCCAACTGGCGGGACGACCTGCGGGACTTCACCAAGCTGGGGAAGCCGCGGCTCTTCTTCGGCGTCACGGCCGGAGCCATGGACTCGATGGTCAACCACTACACGGCCAACCTGCGGCTGCGCCACGACGACGCCTACACGCCGGGCGGCAAGGCGGGATTCCGCCCCGACTACGCCGTGACGGTCTACACGCGCATCCTCAAGCGGCTCTTTCCCCACACGCCGGTGGTGGTCGGGGGCATCGAGGCCTCGCTGCGCCGCCTGACCCACTACGACTATTGGAGCGATGCGCTCAAGCCCTCCGTGCTGGCCGAGGCGGGCGCCGACCTGCTGATCTACGGCATGGGCGAGCGCGTCGTCGAGCAGGTGGCCCGCACGCTGCGCAACGGATACAACGCCAAGCTGCTGCGCAAGCTGCGGCAGGTGGCCTTCCTCGCCGACGAGGAGTATGTCGCGCGGCTCGACCCCGCGCGAACGATCCGCCTGCACTCCTTCGAGGAGTGCTGCCGCGGCAGGCACGCCTTCGGCGAGAACTTCACCGTCATCGAGACCCAAAGCAACCTCATGGAGCCCGAGGCGACGCTCGTCGAGGCGGTGGGCGACCGTTATGTCGTCGTCACGCCGCCCCACGCGACGATCACGACCGAGGAACTCGACCGCTCGTTCGACCTCCCCTACGAGCGGGCGCCCCATCCGCGCTATGCGGGCAAGGGCGACATCCCGGCGTGGGAGATGATCCGCTTCTCGGTGAACATCCACCGCGGCTGCTTCGGCGGCTGCGCCTTCTGCACCATCTCGGCCCATCAGGGCAAGTTCGTCACCTCGCGCAGCGAGCGGTCGATCCTCGCCGAGGTGGAGCGCGTCGTGCGGATGCCGGGCTTCAAGGGCTACCTCTCCGACATCGGGGCCCCGTCGGCCAACATGTACCGCATGGGCGGGCGCGACCGGACGCTCTGCGCACGCTGCCGCCGCGCCTCGTGTCTCCATCCGAAGCGCTGCCCGAACCTCGACAACGACCACCGGCCGCTGCTGGCGCTCTATGAGAAGGTCCGGGCCGTGAAGGGGATCAAGAAGGCCTTTGTCGGCAGCGGCATCCGCTACGACCTGTTCGACGACTCGCCCTACCTCGAGACGGTTATCCGCCACCACACCTCGGGACGGCTGAAGGTGGCGCCCGAGCACACCGAGGAGCATGTGCTGCAACTGATGCGCAAGCCCCCCTTCGCGCTCTTCGAGCAGCTGAACGCCGATTTTCACCGCATCTGCCGCCGCGAGGGGCTCCCCTACCAGTTGATCCCCTACTTCATCTCGTCGCACCCCGGCTGCACGGAGCAGGACATGCGGGCGCTGGCCGACAAGGTGCTCGGACGGCTGCACTTCAACCTCGAGCAGGTGCAGGACCTCACCCCCACGCCGATGACCCTCTCGTCGGTGATGTTCTACACGGGCGAGAACCCCTATACGCACGAGAAGGTCTACGTCGCCCGCTCGCAGGAGGAGAAGCGGCGGCAGAAGAGCTACTTCTTCGGCGGAAAGATGACCGCAACGGGCGGACCGGGTGGACCAGGTGCTTCGCGGCGGCGCAGCGCGCGACCGGCCGTACACGCGGCAGACGGCGCGGCCCGGCACAACGGAGAGAGAATCTCCCCGGACAAAGGGGAGAGAACCGCTCCGGACAAAGGAGACAGAACTGTTCCGGCCAAAGGGGCGGCCACCCGCAGCGGGGTCGGAAAGAACCCGGCAGGCAGCGCGGGTCGGCAGAACGGAGAAAAGACGGCCTCGCGGCAGGGATTCCGCCCGCCGCGTCACGCCGGATCGGGCACCGGAACGACTTTCCGCAAGAAGCGGTAGCGCCGGCCGGCACCGACTACAGGCAAACTTTTCGGGCCATCTTTCCGACAGCCTACCGGAGGGACGGCGGGCAATCTTACCGGCTGCCGTTCCGACAAGGAGCCGACCGCAGCCCCCGACATTCCACAAGGGAACTCCCCATGAACAAAAATCCCCGCTCCGGGCCGAAGGATCGGTATCCGGAGCGGGGTTTGCGTATCGATCGGACAGCGGCCGGAGCGCAGCGGCTGTTCTGCAACCGGAGCGCGGCGGCCGTCCTGCGGTCGTTTATGCCCACATGGGCTTCAGCACGCCGAAGAGCAGCGCGGCGATCACGAAAGTCACGACGATATTGAAGCACTGCGCCGTGAGGAAGGCCCACAGGGCGTTGCGGTTCTCCTTCGAGATGATCTCCTTGAGGCGCGTCTCGAGCCCCACGCAGACGAACGCCAGCGAGAAGAAGAGCGTCGAGAACATCTTGGCGACAGCCGGCTCGGCCAGCTTGCCCCGGGCGTCGGGCGTAAAGAGCCCGTAGCTCTGGCAGAGGCTGAAGAGGAGCGAGGCGGCGACGAAGCCGAGGATGAACTTCGGGAACTTCTCCCAGACGATACCCGCCGAGGGGCGGGCGCCGCCCTGCTCGCCGCGCGTCGAGAGGTAGAGAGCGATGAAGAAGGCCACGACGCCGATCAGCACGTTCTGCGCCGCCTTGATGATGACGGCGTGCCGGTTGGCCAGGTCGCTCACCATCATGCTCGAGGCCGCCACGCCCGACGTCGTGTCGATCGTGCCGCCGATCCACGCGCCGGCGACCTCCTGCACCGTCTCCGGGTTGTCGAAGAGCAGCGGCAGCAGCCACGAGGCCAGCCACGGCATGAGGTAGATCATCGGGACGACGACGATCAGCACGAGCGAGACGATGTAGGACAGCTTGCGGTCGTCACCGCCCGCCACGCGCGCCGCGGTGATGCAGGCCGAGACGCCGCAGATCGAGACGCCGCTCGAGAGGATCATCGCCGTGCGCCGGTCGACGCGCATGCGCCGCGAGACCCGGTAGGCGAAAAACCACACGAGGGCCACGACAAGGCAGGCCTGCACCAGGCCGAAGATGCCCGACTTCATGACGTCGCTGAAGAGGATCGTGGCGCCGAGGCAAACGACACCGATCTTGATGTAGAACTCGCCCTGGATCGCGGGCTTCATCCACGAGGGGACGTGCCACACGTTGCGGATCAGCAGGCCGAAGAGCACCGAGAAAAAGACCGACTCGAAGCCGTAGTAGGCCACCGCGGGAATCTTGGCCACGACCTGCGCCAGCAGCGAGACGGCGAAGACCACGACGAGCGACGGCAGCAGCCCCCGCATCGGACGGCGCAGCAGCGCCATGCCCGCATAGAGGACAATGAGGACGATCACGAACAGCAGGGCGATGTTGTACCAGGCGACCTCGCCCACGAGGGTCGAGGGGATGCCGGGCAGCCGGTCGGGGATCAGCAGGGCCAGGGCCAGCAGCGGGATCGAGACCCAGACGACGACCCAGTCCTCGACACGGAGTTTTTCAAGCAGGGTTTTCATGGATGGCAGGGGTTGTTTCGGATGGTTTGACGGGTTCAGAAGATACCGGTGAGCATCACGGCGACGACGTTGCGGTCCGTCATGCCCGGAGCGGCGTAGTGTTCATAGGTGTAGTTGAGCTGGCAGCGCAGCGGCCTGACGGGGTGCCACAGGATGCCGGCGGTCCAGTTCGTCTGGCGCGAATCGGCCGAGGCGGTATCCGGGAGCAGCGTGTCGTAGCGCACGACGGGCATCAGCGTCGGTGTCAGGCGCACGCCGCCCAGCACGTACCAGCCCGAGCTGTCGAACGTCCCGGCGGCGTACTCCTCCGTGGCGGCATAGCCCGTGCGGCCGCCGATCCACTCGCCGCGCACCACGCCGCGGCCGCGGTCGTAGCAGACTCCGGCGCTCACGCGCTGCCGCTCGAGGCAGTCGGCACCGTACTCGCCGCCGTACCACGATCCGGAGAGGGTCAGCCCCCGCACGGGGCGGAGGGTCAGCCGCGCCACGACATCCTTCGAGCGGTTGTTGTCCCGCAGGTTGATGCCGGCGCCGTTGAACACACCCACGTCGTAGGAGAGCAGCGCCCGCTCCCCGCAGGGGAAGAAGCTGCCGTGGAGCGTGAGGCCCATGTCGCGGCCCGTATCCTTGAGCGTCTCGCCGCCCTGCATCGCACCGCCGACATAGCGGCCGCCGATCGGCTCGGCAAAGCCCATGAGCCGCTGCAGGGCCAGCGGGTATTCAATCAGCTCGAACTTCAGGGGGACGTAGTCGGTATTTTCAATCGTGAAGGGAATCTTGTACTCGCCCAGCTTGAAGTTCAGCTGCCGGAAGGACCGGTACTGGAGGTAGGCGTCGACGATCTTGGGCGAGGAGGCGAACTCCAGCTGCACGCGGTAGTCGAGCGTGCGTGCCAGGGCGCCCCGCAGATCGAGCCGCACGCGCTTGATGAAGAACGACGAGCTCCCGTCGCTCCATTCGTAGCCCGCCTGCACGTAGCCCGAGAGGCGGGGAAGGCAGTCGAGTCGTGCGTCGCGAGCCGCAGCCTGCGCCTTCAGCGCCGCGACTTCGGCCGCCAGTGATTCGAGCGAGGGGGGTTCGGCTGCCGTCCCCGCCGCGGAACCGGACGAGGCGGGAGCTGCGGCGGAGAGACCAGAGACCGAGGAAGCCGGGGCGGCGGCAGGAGCTGGGGCGGCGGGAGCAGAGGTGGCGGCAGGAGGCTCCGCAACCGGCTGTCCGGCCCGGACGCCGGACGCCCACGCAAGCAGCGCAAGTGTCAGAAGAAGAGGTTTCATAAGCGGGAGATCGGGTTTTCTGCAAAGTTCGCAACTCCGCGGCAAACGGGCAATACGCGAAAATACCTAAAAAGGGGCCGGGCAGCAGCCCGGCCCCCGCCGCTTGTGGTGAGGGATTGGTGAACTTTTTATTTTACGGACCGGCGGTCCCACCCGCCGGCACGCATCAGAGTCGGTTGGTCAGGTCCTGCACCAGCTCGCCGTCGAACAGGTGCAGCACCCGGTGCGCATAGGTCGAGTCGTGCTGCGAGTGGGTCACCATGATGACCGTCGTGCCGTCGTGGTTCAGCTCCGAGAGCATCTCCATTACCTCGCGGCCGTTCTTCGAGTCGAGGTTTCCGGTGGGCTCGTCGGCGAGGATCAGCTTGGGATTCGCCACCACGGCGCGGGCGATGGCCACGCGCTGCTGCTGACCTCCGGAGAGCTGCTGCGGGAAGTGCTCGGCCCGGTGCGAGATATTCATGCGGCTCAGAATCTCGTTCACGCGGCGCTTGCGCTCGGCAGCCTTCACACGCAGGTAGATCAGCGGCAGCTCGACATTCTCGAAGACGTTCAGCTCGTCGATGAGGTTGAACGACTGGAAGACAAAGCCGATGTTGCCCTTGCGGAAGCGCGTGCGGTCCTTTTCGCGCAGCGTGGCCACCTCGCGGCCGAGCAGCTGGTAGCTGCCCGACGTGGGGTTGTCGAGCAGGCCCAGGATATTGAGCAGCGTCGACTTGCCGCAGCCCGAGGGGCCCATGATGGCGACGAATTCGCCCTCGTTCACTTCAAACGAGACGCCGTTCAGGGCAATGGTTTCGATCTCTTCGGTACGGAAAACCTTGCGCAGGTTCTCCACTTTCAACATGGACATAACAGAAAATTTTGAGGGTTATACAATTCTTTATTTCGTTTCTATGTTTATTCGCTTTTTACCGCATCGGCGGGGTTTTCGCCGGCCGTGCGCCACGAGCAGAAGGTCACCGTGGCGACCGTGACGGCGAGCACGACGGCAAAGGCCGCAACGAAGATCCACCAGCGGATCGGCATCCGGTAGGCGAACGACGCCAGCCAGCGGTCGACCGCCCAGTAGCCAACCGGCGCGGCGACAACGAAGCAGACGGCAACCAGCCGGACGTAGCGGCGGTTGAAGAGCCGCAGCACCTCGGCGGTCGTGGCGCCCATCACCTTGCGCACGGCCACCTCACGGCGGCGGTGCTGCGCCTCGAACAGCACGATGCCGAAGACGCCCATCAGCGCGATGACGACGGCCAGCACCGTGAAGAGACCCACGATGGTCGTGATGCGCCGCTCGCGGGCGTACTGCGCGTCGATCTCCTCGTTCATGAAGCGGATGTCAAACGCCCCGCAGTCGGGATCGAAGCGCTCGGCGGCCCGGCGGATGTGGTTGCAGACCGCCTCGAAATCGGCCCCGGCGGCCAGGCGCACGTAAAAGTGGCTCATGGGGACGGGCCAGTAGGTGCCCGCCACGAAGGCGAAGGGCTCGGTGGGATATTGCAGCGGACGGTAGTGGATGTCGGGGCAGATGCCGACGACGGTGCCGTCGTCCAGCCGGTCGCCGAGTCCGAGCCCCTGGCCGGCGAGCAGCTCGTTGACGACGTAGTGCAGCGTCGAGTCGCGGTCGTACCCGGGGCGGAGGTTCTCGCCGGCAATGACCGGGATGCCCAGCACGTCGAGGAAGTTGCTGCGGACGATGCGGATGTGGATATCGACCTTGCGGTCGTTGATCTCGCGGCCGAAGATCGAGACGGCATCGGCGACGAAGCGGCTCGAGGAGGCCGTGACGCCGACGATCTGCGGGTCGGCCTGCAGCGACGAGGCGAAGGTGTCGAACGAGTCGGGGTTGTAGAGTTTCGGCGAGGGGAGGTCGAACGAGAGCATCCGCTTGTGGTCGAAGCCCAGGTCGAAGCGGCGCACGTAGCGCTGCTGTTGCAGTGCGCAGACCGAGAAGACGATCAGCGCGATCGAGACCGTGAACTGCACGCCGAGCAGCGCCGTGCGGAAGCGGCGGCCCGTCGTCGAGCCGACGAACGACCCCTTGGCGGCCATCGCCGGGTTGAACGAGGTGATGTACCACGCCGGGAAGCTCCCGGCAACAAGTGCCGCGACGAGCGACACCGCGAGCGAGAGGGCCAGCACGGGGAGGTTCTCCGCCGGCGAGAGCGGGCAGCTGATGTAGGAGGCAAATTCGGTGCCCTGCAGCGTGATGGCCACATACCAGGCGCAGAGCTGCGAGAGGATGACAAAGCCCAGGGCCTCGAACAGGAAGCTGAAGCGCAGCGAGGCGTTCGGCGCGCCGAAGACCTTGAGGATGTTGACGGCCCGCAGCCGCACGGGCAGCAGCGCGAAGAAGAAGTTGACGAAATTAATGAGCGCGATCACGATGACGAGCACCGCGACGCTCAACAGCGAATAGGTCAGCGTGGACGACCCGACGGGGAACGGCGAGGGATTGCCCACGACCCGGCGGTCGAAATAGAGCCCGTCGAGCGGCACGAGCAGGCAGCCGCGCCGGTCGATCTTGTCCTCCTCGGTCACCTCGTCGCCCCAGATCGGCGCCATGCGCTCGATGTAGTCGTGAAAGATCGACGCATGGAGTTCCGACCAGCGCTGCGCCACGGCTTCGGCGTCGGCCCCTGCGCGCAGGCGGACGAAATAGCAGTCGTTCCAGTTGTTGGGGTGGTCGAGGTCGCCATCTCCCCGGTCGGTCAGCCCGACGATGTGCGCAAAGGAGCTGTTCGCGGGAAAATCCTCGTAGACGGCCACCACCTCCATCTGCCGCTCGGGGCGGCGCCCCCCTTCGTTGTCGAACCAGAGCACGTCGCCGGCATGCACGCCCAGCCGTGCGGCCTGCGAGCGCGAGAGAGCCACGCTGTTCGGACGGGTCAGTGCCCCGAGATCGCCCTCGGCGGCCCGCAGCCCCATGGTCTCGATGAAGCCCTGCGACACCTCGTGGAACCGCTCGTCGAAGCGGAGCAGATTGCCGTCCCGGCGGATCCAGAGAGGCTGTTTCCAGCCCCAGGGACGGAGGCAGCCGCCGGCCTCGATCTCGGGCGAGCGGGCGATGAGCTGCTCACCCTCGGGACGCGGCGAGTTGAACGAGTAGTCCGTCTCGCTGAACCGGGAGAAGGGCGCGACCAGGCAGATGCGGTCGGCATCGGGGATGGCACGGTTGAAGGTCAGCTCCCAGCGCACCTGCACCAGGATGACGTAGAAGGCCGTGAAGGCCAGTGTCAGCCCGATGACGTTGAGCAGCGACGAAGCCTTGTAGCGCCGCAGCGTCGTGAAGAAGTTATGCAAGGCGATTTTCATGGAGGAATGTCTGTTTTATTCGGACTTGACCGCTTCGGCGGGGTTCTCGCCGGCCGTGCGCCACGAGCAGAAGGTCACCGTCCCGACCGTGACGGCAAGCACGACGACAAGGGCCGCGAGAGGAATCCAGACCGAGAAGGGGGCCCGGAAGGCAAAGCTCGAGAGCCAGCGGTTGATGATCCAGAGGCTCACGGGCAGGGCGATGAGGAAGCTGATGCCGACGAGCACGAGGTAGCGGCGGTTGAAGAGCCGCAGCACCTCGGCGGTCGTGGCGCCCATCACCTTGCGCACGGCCACCTCGCGGCGGCGGTGCTGCGCCTCGAACAGGACGATGCCGAAAACGCCCATCAGCGCGATGGCCACCGACAACAGCGTGAAGAGCCCCACGACGGTCGCCAGACGCCGCTCCTTGGCATACTCCTCGCCCAGCTCCTCCTCGAAGGTGCGGACCTGAATCTCGCCCGGCGTCAGGTGCGGGTCCGCCTCGGCGATGCACTGCCGCAGGTAATCGACCACACCCTCCACGTCGGCATCGGGGCGGTAGCGCAGGTAGAGCAGCTGCGAGGCGCGGCCGTTTGAATTGCGCGACCACTCTTCCGGGACCACATAAAAGACGAAGGGGACGACGCCGTACTGCATCGGGCGGAAGTTGAAGTCGGCGCAGACGCCCACGAGGGGATCCGATCCGAAGAATCCGCCGATCTCGTCGCCCAGCTCGAAGCCGTATTCGCGGCGGGCCGCCTCGTTGCAGATCAGCATGCCGGTGGGCTTGTGCTCGTCCGATTCGAGGAAGTCACGCCCGTCCGTAACGGGGATACCCATCATCCTGAGGAAGTTCCAGCGGACGATATAGGCCTGCATGCTGATCCGCCGCTCCTTGTAGGTGCGGCCCCACGCCATGCGGTTGACGCTGACCAGACGCCCTTCGGCCCCCGTGACGTCGACCACGCGCGGGTCGGCGAGCAGCCGGTCACGCAGGGCATCGTAGCCCAGGGCGGCCTTTTCGGAGAGCTGCACGGCCATCAGGTTGCGGCGGTCGAAGCCCATCTCCTGCCGCAGCATGTAGTTGTGCTGGCGCAGGATGTTGCCCGTGGCGATAATCAGCCCCATCGAGATGGTGAACTGGAAGCCCAGCAGCAACAGGCGCAGGCGCCGTCCGCCGGAGGTGCCGGCAAAGGAGCCCTTGACGACCAGCGCCGGGCGGAACGAGGTGATGTACCACGCCGGGTAGAGGCTCGCCACAAGCGCCATGGCCACGGCCACGATCAGCACGAGGCCGAGCACCGGGAAGTTGGCGGCCAGGGCGAGCGGCGCGGAGATGTAGCCCGCCAGTTCGGTGCTCTGGATGGCGAACGAAAGGTACCACGCCAGCAGCAGCGCGATGAAGACCAACCCCACGGCCTCGAAGACGAAGCTGAAGCGCAGCGCGGCATTCGAGGCGCCGAAGACCTTGAAGGTGTTGACCGTGCGGATGCGGACGGGAACCAGCGCGAAGAAGAAGTTGACGAAGTTGATGAAGGCCAGCACGATGACCAGCAGGGCGATGCCCAGCAGCGAATAGGTCGTCACGGCGGAGCCCTGGGCGCACGGCACGCGACCGTCGGCCTCGAAGTAGAGATCGCGGATGCACGACAGGCGGATGGGCTCCGTCTCGAGCACCCCCTCCTCGTTCGCCTCGCCGGGGTACATCTCCGCGTAAACCTTCTTCCACTCCTCGATCACCTGCCGGGGGTCGGTTCCCGGATGGAGCCTGACAAAGTAGTTGTAGCTCCACTCCGAAGGGTCGTCAAGGCAGCGGTCGCCCAGGTCCATGGCCACCTGGCAGCCGGAGAGCAGCGAATTGGCGGGGAAATCCTCGAAGACGGCCACCACCTCACAGGCATTTTCGGCCGATGGCTGGTCGGTGTCGCACCAGATCATGTCACCGATGCCGACGCCGAGTTTTTCGGCCGTCGTGCGCGAGATGATGACGCTCTGCGCGCGCTTCAGGTCGTGGACGTCACCCGCGACGGTCTTGAAGTCGAAAACATCGAGCAGCGGCAGCGAGATCATGCCAAGCTCGAAGTTGAAGCGGTCGTAACCCATCTTCGAGGCGTTCTCGCGCAGCACGACCGCGGGGCCGAAGCCGCTCCAGGTGCAGCCGCCGGCCTCGACGGCCGAGGTCGAGGTGATCAGCCGCTCGACCATGGGCCGGCAGACCCAGGCCTGCCAGGCGCCGGGTTCGTACCAGTCGGTGGTTTCGACCAGGTAGATGCGCTCCGAATTGTCGAGCGTCCGGTTGTAGGTCAGCTCCCAGCGCACCTGCACCAGAATGATGTAGAAGGCCGTGAAGGCCAGTGTCAGGCCGATGATGTTGAGCAGCGACGAGAGTTTGTAGCGCCGCAGCGTCGTGAGAAAGTTTCGGAAAGCGATTTTCATATCGGAAGGTTTGTTGTTTATTCGGATTTGACGGCGTCGGCGGGGTTCTCGCCGGCCGTGCGCCACGAGCAGAAGGTCACCGTGGCGACCGTGACCGCAAGCACGACGGCAAGGGCCGCGGCGAAGACCCACCAGCGCAGCGGCGTGCGGTAGGCGAACGACGCCAGCCAGCGGTCGACGATCCAGTAGCCGACCGGCGCGGCGACAACGAAGCAGACGGCAACCAGCCGGACATAGCGGCGGTTGAAGAGCCGCAGCACCTCGGCGGTCGTGGCGCCCATCACCTTGCGCACGGCCACCTCGCGGCGGCGGTGCTGCGCCTCGAACAGAACGATGCCGAAGACCCCCATCAGCGCGATCACGACGGCCAGCACCGTGAAGAGCCCCACGATGGTCGCGATACGCCGCTCGCGGGCGTACAGCGCGTCGATCTCCTCGTCCATGAAGCGGATCTCGACCGGGTCGCAGTCGGGGTCGAGGCGCTCGACCGTCTGCCGGATGTGGTCGCAGGCGGCGTCCGGGTCGGCCCCGGCGGCCAGGCGCACGTAGAAGGTTTCCATGTCGCCGGGGATGGTCACGAAGGCGAACGGCACGACGGGGTATTGCAGCGGCCGGAAGTGGATGTCGGGGCAGATGCCGACGACGGTGCCGTCGTCCAGCCGGTCGCCGAGTCCGAGCCCCTTGCGGGCGAGCAGGTCGTTGACGATGTAGTGCAGCGTCGTATCGCGGTCGTACCCGGGGCGGAAGTCCTCGCCGGCGATGACCGGGATGCCCAGCACGTCGAGGAAGTTGCTGCGCACGGGGCGCACGTGGATCATCACCTCCTCGCCAGCGATCTCCCGGCCCCAGATCGAGTGGTTCCCGGCGACGAGCGGCCCCTGTCCCGCCGTGACGCCGATGATCTGCGGATTTTGCTTCAGGGCCGACGCGAACTCATCGAAGCGGTCGGTACGGATCAGCCGCTGCGAGTTCGTCCCGAAGGTCAGCACCCGCTCGTGGTTGAAGCCCAGGTCGAAGCGGCGCACGTAGCGCTGCTGCAGGAGCGTAAAGGCCGAGAAGACGATCAGCGCGATCGAGACCGTAAACTGCACGCCGAGCAGCGCCGTGCGGAAGCGGCGGCCCGCCGTCGAGCCGACGAACGACCCCTTGGCGGCCATCGCCGGGTTGAACGAGGTGATGTACCACGCCGGGAAGCTCCCGGCAACGAGTGCCGCGACGAGCGACACCGCGAGCGAGATGGCCAGCACGGGGAGGTTGTCGCCAAGGGCCAGCGAGCTGCTGACATACGAGGCGAACTCGGTGCCCTGCAGCGCAATGGCGACATACCAGGCGCAGAGCTGCGAGAGGATGACGAAGCCCAGGGCCTCGAACAGGAAGCTGAAGCGCAGCGAGGCGTTCGGCGCACCGAAGACCTTGAGGATGTTGACCGCCCGCAGCCGCACGGGCAGCAGCGCGAAGAAGAAGTTGACGAAGTTGATCAGCGCAATCACGATGACGAGCACCGCGACGCTCAACAGCGAGTAGGTCAGCGTGGCCGACCCGCTGGGGAAGGTCCCCATGCCGTCGAAGACCCGGCGGTCGAAATAGATTCGGTCGAGCGGCACGAGCAGGCAGTCGCACGGGTCCTCCATCTCCTCCTCGGTCAGCTCCTCGCCCCAGATCGGCGCCATGCGCTCGACGTAGGCGCGGTAGTTCTCCGCGTGAATCTGCTCCCAGCGGCGGGCCACTACATCGGGGTCGGTTCCCGCGCGCAGGCGGACGAAGTAGCAGTCGTTCCAGTAGTTGGGGGTCATGTCCCGGTCGCCGACGTCGGTCACGGCGACGATGTGCGCAAAGGAGCTGTTCGCGGGAAAATCCTCGTAGACGGCCACCACTTCGTGCTGGACGTCGGTGCGCTTGCCCTCCCGGTCCCCCAGCCAGAGCAGGTCGCCAGCATGCACGTCGAGCCGTGCGGCCTGCGAGCGCGAGAGGGCTACGCTGTTCGGACGGGTCAGGGCCCCGAGATCGCCCTCGACGGCGCGCATGCCCACGGTCGTGAGAAAGCCCGTCGAGACGGTGTTGAGCGACATCCGGAAACGGTGGAACTCGCCGTGGCGCTTCACCCAGACGGGCTGGTCCCAGCGCCAGGGGCGGATGCAGCCCCCGGCCTCGATTTCGGGTGACTGCGCGATGAGCTGCTCGCCGTCGGGGCGTGTCGAGCAGATCGAATAGCCCGTCTCGTCGAACGGCGAGCGGGGCGCCACCAGGCAGATGCGGCCGGCATCGGGGATGGCGCGGTTGAAGGTCAGCTCCCAGCGCACCTGCACCAGGATGACGTAGAAGGCCGTGAAGGCCAAGGTCAGCCCGATGACGTTGAGCAGCGACGAGGCCTTGTAGCGCCGCAGCGTCGTGAGAAAGTTATGGAAGGCAATTTTCATGGCAAAGGCAATTTATCCGGACAATCAGTTCTTGAGCGATTCGATGGGGTCGGCATCCGCGGCACAGCGGCTCTGCCACCCGACCGAAAGCAGCGCCACGACGGCCGCGAAGAGCCCGGCGGCAAGGAAAATCCACGGCGAGAGGGCGATGCGCACGCTGTACTCCTCCAACCAGCGCCCCAGTCCCCAGACGGCGACCGGCACGGCGATGACGAAGGCCGCGCCCACGAGCATCATGAAGCGCTGCACGAGGCGCGAGAGCATCTCGCCGCGCGTGGCTCCGAAGACGCGGCGCACGGCGATCTCCTGCCGCCGCTGCTGGATGTAGTAGGCCGCCATGGCGAAGAGCCCCAGCGAGGAGATGAGCAGCGCCACAAGGGTGAACAGCCCGATGATGTGCAGCAGGCGCCGCTGTGCGGCGAAGTCGTCGGCAATCTCGTCGGTGATGTAGCGGGCCGAGAAAGAGGCGCCGTCGGTCGTCTGCCGGAAGAGTTCCCCGACGGCCCGGTAGGCCGCGGCATGATCCCCGCACGTCTTCACGAGGATATTCCAGGGATAGAATCCGTCGGGATCGTTCACCTCGCGCAGCAGCGCCGAGGTCGGGGCATCGAGTGTCGTGCCGATCTGGAAGTCGCGGTAGATGCCCGCAACGGCAATCGGATAGGAGAGGTTCTCACCCAGCCTGAATTCGGGGGCATCCTCCGCAATACCCAGCTCGCGCAGGGCATACCGGTTGATGTACCAGACATTCGAGTCCCAGAAATTTCGGGATGCGGCACTCCCGGCCGCGTCGGCCACGTGGTTGTCGCGCAGCCGCTCGAGCCCCAGCATGCGGAAATAGGTCGAGTCGCCGATGAAGACCTGGAACGAGACCATCCGGTCGGGTCCGCACGCGATGGTGTTGTTGTTGCCGCGGTCGTGAGGCGTGCCGCATCCGAGCCCGACGGCCTCGACCTCGGGCAGCGTGCCGAGCGCGTCGCAGAAGCGGCGCATCGAACTCCGGTCGGGGAAGATTTCGGTCCCGATATTGAGGATGTCGTGTGTCTCGTAGCCCAGCGGGGCATTTACCAGATAGCGGATCTGAAGCCCGATGGTGATCGAGGCGGCGAGCAGCGCGATCGTGATGACGTTCTGCAGAGCGATGAGCAGGCGGCCGTAGAGGGTCCTGGTCCGGCGGCGGAAGGTGCCGCGCACGATGTCGATGGGTTGGTAACGCGAGACGACGAGTGCCGGGGCAAGGCCCGAGACCACGCCCAGCGCGACGACGGCAAGCAGGCTCACACCGGCCACCGGCCACGAGATGTCGTCCCAGACGGCGACCTTCACACCGAGCAGCCGCGAGGCCCACGGGGCGAAGAGCTCGGCAAAGCACGAGGCGACGACAAGCGCCGCGGCGCAGAAGAGCGTCGATTCGAGAATCCACTTGAGGAAGATGTTGCCGCGCGAGGCGCCGAGCAGCCGCCGGGCCGCCATCTCGCGGGCCCGGAAGCCGGACTGCGCCACCGTGAGGTTGATGTAGTTCATCACGGCGAAGACGAGCACCACGAGCCCCACGCCCAGCAGGATGTAGAGGAACGAGCGGCTGCCGTGGGCCAGTTTGCTGGAGTCGTTGACCGGCTCGAAGTAAAGTTCGCGCAGCGGGATGAGCCGCACCTGCTGCACGACATTGCCCTGATAGGGCCAGTAAATCTCCCTGAAGAAGGCGAGCATGTCGGGGACCTTGGCCTGCAGGTCGGCCCCCGGGCGGGCGAGCAGGAAGGTCACGCCGGCGCCGCTGTTGGACATGCGTTCGTCGTTGGCCGCATTGGTCTCGGTGATGCGTTCGGCCCGCATGACGATGTCGGCCGCGGGGATCGTCGAGCGCTCGATGTCGCGCATCACGCCGCTGACGACGTAGGTGCGCTCGTCGTTATCGACGCGAAGCGTCTGACCCAGCGGGTTGAAGGTCCCGAAGACCTTGCGGGCGAACGACTCCGAAAGGACGACGTGCTCACGGGCAGCGAGCGCCTCTTCGCGCGAGCCTTCGAGCAGCGGGAAGTCGAACATCCGGAAAAAGGTCGTGTCGGCATAGAGCACCGAGGCGAGGAACTTCTGCCGGCCGATCTCCACGGGGGTCGTGCCCGCATCCGAATCCTCGAAGAAAACCACGGCGCAGGTCGATTCGATCTCCGGGTAGCGGTCGCGGAGGTGTTTCTGGAGGTAGTAGCCGCTGGAGACCGACTCCTCGGAGCAGACGGCATAGATGCGGTCGGCCCGGGTCTGATAGTTGTCGACGGTGAGCTGCCGGAGCGTATAGTCGGCCACGAGCAGCACGAAGGCCAGCGCAAGGGTCAGGCCGGCGAAATTGACGGCCGTATAGAGGCGGTTGCGCCCCAGGAAGGTGAACCACGAACGGAAATCGAGTTGGCGGAACATGCGCGGAAGCGGTTACTTGTTGAGAATCAGCACGTCGTTGGCGCCGTAGTTCTCGTAGCCCGAGACGATGACGCGCTCGCCCGGCTCCAGCCCCTCGAGCACCTCGTAGTACTGCGGGTTCTGGCGTCCGATGCGGATCGGCCGCTTGTAGGCCCGGTCGCCCTCGGGCGCGAGGACGTAGATCCACGCGCCGCCCGTCGACTGGTAGAACGACCCGCGGGGGATGATGACGGCATCGGTCGGCTGCCCCAGCTCGAGATGCAGGTAGTAGGTCTGGCCGCTGCGGATGTTGCGCGGATGGGCCCCGACGAAGGTGAAGTCGGCGCGGAACTGTCCGTTGCGCACCTCGGGGTAGACCTTCCGCAGGCGCATCGTGAAGGCGGTGTCCTGCCGCTCGAAGGTGGCGTCGAGCCCCGCGCGCACGCGGTCGATGTAGCTCTCGTCGATCTCGGCCTCGACCTTGTAGTCCGACAGGTCGTTCACCTGCCCGATCTTCTGTCCCGACGAGACCGACTGCCCCAGCACGACGTCCAGAAGCCCCACCTCGCCGTCGATGGGCGACTTGACCTGCAGGTTGCCGATGCGCTGGCGGATGAGCTCCATGTTGCGCTTCATGTTGGCAAGGTTGTCCTCCATCTGCTCGATCTGCACGGTGCGGTAGAGCGAGTCCTGTATCTGCCGCTCGATGTTCAGCTCGCGTTTCCGCTCGGCCAGCTCGTAGTCCTCCTTCGACTGGAGCCAATCCTCGCGGGCTATGAGGTTGCTGCGGTAGAGCTCCTCGTTCTGCTGCCAGGTGCGGCGCTTGCGCTCGACGTCGAGGTCCAGCTGCACCTTGTCGAGCCGCAGGTCGAGCTTCTGCTGCTCCATCGAGATGAGCGTGTTGCGCAGGATGTTCTGCTTCTCGGCCAGCTCGGCCTCGCTGTTCAGAATCTCGAGCGTCAGCGACGTGTTGCTCAACTCGACCAGGACGTCGCCCTTGCGCACCGAGGCGCCCTCCTCGACGACGAGCCGCTCGACGATGCCCGCCTCGAGCGGGCTCAACTGCACGGTCGTGATGGGCTGCACCTGTCCCGTGACGCGGATGTAGTCGTTGAACTCGCCGCGTGCGACCGTCCCGACGGAGATCGTGCGTGCATCGACGCGCAGCGTCGAGGAGTTGTCGCGCACGAGCAGCCACACGACGAAGAGCAGGAAGAGGGCTCCCGCAAGGTAGGGAATGCCCCGCTTGGTGAAGAGGGCCCGCAGGCCCTTTTTCTTTTCAATGCGAATATCCATGGTTGTATCGGTTTTTCGGAAATGAATGTTCGGGTTATCGGATCAGCGGCTCGCCGTTGTAGTAGGCCACCAGCCGCACCTTGATGATGTATTGCAGCCGGGCGCGCAGCCGTTCGGAACGCGCCTCGAGCAGCTTGTCGGCCGCCGTCTGCAGGTCGAGGGCCGAGACCATGCCGCGCTCGTACTTGCCCGAGACGGCCTCGTAGGCCAGCCGCGCGGCGTCGCTCTTCTTCGAGGCCTGGACGAACTCCTTGCCGTAGCCCAGCATCTGCTGGTAGGCCTGCGCCACCTCGCTCTGCAGGGCCCGGAGGGTCTCCGTGCGGTTCTGCTCGGCGATGCGCCAGTTGTTGCGGGCGCGGCTCACCGAGGTGCGGCGCGCAAGCCCTCCGAAGATCGGGATGTTGAGCTGCGCCGAGACGTAGAAGCCCCGGTTGTCGCGGAACTGGTTGGGGAAGGAGGCGTAGAGCGACCGGTCGTCGAGGCTCATGAAGAAGTTGGTCGAATAGCCGCCTCCGACGTAGAGCGACGGGAAGAGGTTGCCCCGGGCGATGGAGAACTGCAACCGCGAGTGGCGCACGTCGTGGCGGGCCGCCACGGCCTTGGGGTTGTTCTCCAGCGCGTTGCCGAGCACCTCGTCGAAGGGGGCGACGCCGGCCGGCGTCTCGATCCCGGGATCGGTGACGATGCGCAGCGGCCGGTCGGCGGGGTAGTTCATCGCCTCCGCCAGCGCGATCTCGGCCAGCGCGAGGTTGTTCTCCTGCTGCGTCAGGAGGTAGTCGTCCGAGGCCTGCTGCGACTCGACCTCCGCCACGTCGGCGGCACTCTTCAGCCCCAGCTCGAAGAGCTTGCGGCTCTTCCCGAGTTCGGCCGTGCTGGTCTTGAGCTGCTCGCGGGCAAGGCGCACGCTGCCGGAGTAGTAGACCACGTCGAAGTAGGCCTGCATGGTCTTCAGGGCGATCTCGTCGCGGGCCAGCTGCAGCTCCTCGACCCCCTGCAGGCGCATGATGCGGGCGGCCCGCACCGTGTTGATGCCGGTCAGCCCGGCGAACAGGGGCATCTGCCCCGAAACGGAGTAGGAGTTGTCGAAGTTCGAGACATCGGTATAGGTGTTGGTCTCGGGGTCGACCGAACGGCCGAAGCTGGTCGAGGCCCCGATGGATCCGCTCACCGACGGGACCAGCGCGGCGATCGACTCGATGTAGTCCTGCCGGTAGTTGCGGTTGGTGTAGTCCTGGCGGCGGACGGCGGGGCTGTGTTCGACGGCATAGCGCATGCAGTCGTCAAGCGTGAGCCGTTCGGCCGATTCGGCGGCGGGTGCAGCAGCAGATGCCGCAGCGGCGGGGCCGGCGGAGATTTCGGTAGCAGGAGCGGCGGCAGGAGCGGCGGCAGGGACCGTATCGGGGCGGACGAGGCTGTCGGCGGGCTGTTGTGCCGCAGCGGGTGTCCAGAAAATGGACAGTACAAGGAACAGAAGCGGGTATTTCAACATGGTTTTGCGTTTGTTCTTCATTCGGCCTTTCGGGTGCCAACGGCGTGCCAAAGCATTCAATACGCTGTATCACAGCGTTTTAATATTTCGCGTTTTGGCAGGGATTGTAAAAAAAATGGACACCCGTGTAAAAAAAGTGGACACGCCGGGGCGGTTTTCGCGTCGAAAACGCTAATTTTACCCGAAAATAGGACCGAAAAGATGACCAGGGAGGGAACCGTACTGATCGTGGACGACAACCGCAGCATCCTCGCGGCGCTGCGGCTGCTGCTGGAAAAATATTTTGCCCGGGTGCTGACGCTCCCGGGACCCAATGCGCTCGATGCGACGCTGCGCGAGGAGCGTGTCGACGTCGTCCTGCTCGACATGAACTTCACGGCGGGGATCAACACCGGAAACGAAGGCATCTACTGGCTGCGGCAGATCCGCGCCCGGCGCCCCGAGGTGCAGGTCGTCCTCTTCACGGCCTATGCCGACATCGACCTGGCGGTGCAGGCCATGCGCGACGGGGCGGTCGATTTCGTCGTCAAGCCCTGGGACAACGACCGGCTGGTCGCCGCGCTGCGCAACGCCTACAACCTCTCGCGCTCGCAGCGCGAGGTGAAGCAGCTCAAGGAGATCAAGCGCGAGCTGACGGCCGAGCAGCCGATGTTCTGGGGCACGAGCCCCGCGATGGGACGCATCCGCGAGATCGTCGAGAAGGTCGCCGCAACGGATGCCAACATCCTCATCACGGGCGAGAACGGCACGGGCAAGGAGATGCTCGCCCGCGAGATTCACAACCGCTCGCGCCGCAGCGGCGAGCTGATGGTCCCGGTCGACATGGGCGCCGTACCCGAAACACTCTTCGAGAGCGAGCTCTTCGGCCACGTCAAGGGGGCCTTCACCGACGCGCGGACCGACCGTGCCGGGAAGTTCGAGGTCGCGGACCACGGGACGCTCTTCCTGGACGAGATCGGCAACCTCCCGCTGCACCTGCAGTCGAAGCTGCTGACGGCCATTCAGAGCGGGCAGATCGTCCGCGTGGGCAGCAACACCCCGCGCAAGGTCGACATCCGGCTGATCTCGGCGACGAACCGCGACCTGTTCGGCATGGTGGCGGAGGGGAGCTTCCGCGAAGACCTCCTCTACCGCATCAACACCATCCACATCGACCTGCCGCCCCTGCGTCAGCGCCGCGAGGATATTCTGCCCCTGAGCCGGAAGTTCCTCGAGCGCTACACCGCGAAGTACCAGAAGCCGATCACGGGATTCGACGCCGCGGCCGAGCACGAGCTCGTCGAGCACGCCTGGCCAGGGAACATCCGCGAGTTGCAGCACGCCGTGGAGAAGGCCGTGATCCTGAGCGACGGCGGGCCGATCACCCCCGAGACGCTGCTGCTGCGGCCCGCGGCGGCAGCGGTTCAGACGGCCGACCCCGGGGAGGCGACCCTCGAGCAGATGGAGCGCACGATGATCGCGCAGGCGATGGTGCGCCACGGCGGCAACCTCTCGGCCGTGGCCCAGCAGCTCGGCATCACGCGTCAGACGCTCTACAACAAGATCAAGCGCTACGGATTATGAAAAACGACGGCATCTCATACGGGCCGCTCGTCGAACAGCTCGTGCTGCTCGTCCTGGCGACGGCCGGGCTGGGGGCGATCCTCGCAAGCGGGTTCTACATCTTCTCCATCCTCTTCGTGCCGCTCGTCGGGCTCTGCATCTACCGCATCATCCGCCGCTACGGCGAGTCGATCCGCCGCGTGACCTTCATGTTCAACGCCATCGACAACGACGACCTGACGTTCCGGTTCCGCGACGACGAGGCCGAGGCCGACAACCGGATGCTCAACACGGCGCTCAACCGCATCAAGGAGATCATCGTGCGGGCCAAGCTCCGCGCCGAGGAGCGCGAACGCTACTACCAGCTCATCATGGAGTGCGCCCGCACGGGACTCGTGACGGTCAACGACGCCGGAAGCGTCTACCAGGCCAACGGCGAGGCGCTGCGCATCTTCGGCCTGCCCCGCATGACCCACATCCGGCAGACCGAGACCTCGATGCCCGAGGCCTGCCGCGCCCTGCAGGAGATCCGCACCGGCCAGCGGCTCCACGTCAAGGAGATGACCGAAGCCGGCGAGGTCAACCTCTCGCTCACCTGCGCCGAGATCATGCTCGATCAGAAGCGGCTGCGCGTCATCGCCGTCAGCGACATCGACGACTACCTCGCCCAGACGCAGATCGAGTCGTGGAGCAAGCTCACGCGCATCCTCACGCACGAGATCATGAACTCGCTCGCACCGATCACCTCGCTCAGCGACACGCTGCTGCACCTCGGCCGCCCGCTCGACGCCGACGTCGCGCAGGGGCTCGAGACGATCTCGGCGACGAGCCGCCGCCTCACGGCATTCGTCGAGACGTTCCGCCGCTTCACGCGCATCCCCGAGCCGCAGAAGGCGCCGGTCGAGGTACGCGGCCTGCTCGAGCGCGCCGCGGCGCTCGTTGCCACGCCGCAGGTCGGCATCACGGTCGACGTACAGCCCGCCGAGATGCTCGTCTACGCCGACGAGGGGCTCGTCTCGCAGGTCGTGGTCAACCTGCTCAAGAACGCCCGCGAGGCGGTCGCCGCGCAGCCCGACGCCCGCATCGACGTCCGGGCCCGCATCGACGAGGGGGAGAACATCCGCATCGACGTCACCGACAACGGGAAGGCCATCCCCGCCGCCGTGACGGAAAACATCTTCACGCCCTTCTTCACGACCAAGGCCGACGGGTCGGGCATCGGATTGAGCGTCTCGCGCCGCATCATGCAGCTGCACAACGGGTCGCTGCGCCTCACGTCCAACACGGATCGCCGCGTCACCTTCACCCTGCTCTTCGAGTAGCCCGGCGATCTCCGGCCCTCTCACCGGGGCCGGCCGGAGCCGTCCGCGACCGGCCGGGCACAAAAAAGCCGGCGGCCTTTCGGTCGTCGGCAGGGCTGCGGTCGTCCGGCCGGGAAGGCCCCGAACGGGGATGCCCGAGACGGGAATGCTCGTGACGGGGATGCTCGAGACGGAGATCACGTGACGGGCGGAGCGCCCGGCGCCCTATCGGGGCATGGGGAACGACAGGGTCCGCGCGTCGAGGTAGGAATCGGGATAGGGGCCCCAGTTCCAGGCCTGGCCGTTACCGATCGTCAGGTGCGGAGTCAGGCGCAGCGTATTGTTCTCCAGGACGGTGATCCGGTCGGGCAGCTGCTCGGGGTCGATCACGACGATCGAGGTCATCGAGACGGCCGGACGCTTCTTCTCTTCGCGGGGAATCTTGCGGTACTCCTGACGCCACGGCGAGAGATGCGCCAGCGAGTCGGGAAGCGAGAAGCCCCTGTTGCGGAGCGAATCGGGACGCGTGGTCTGGAACGGAGACGGTTCCTGCGCCGAAACCGTCAGTACGGCGGCAAAGGCCGCCGCGGCAAGCAGCAGAATCTTTTTCATGGCACACCTTTTTCAAAAAACTTCCCGCAGAATCCGAACCGACTGTACGGCATTGATCGCGTCGAGGTGGTAGCCCAGGTAGACCAGCAGCGCATTGAGAAAGGCGACCCGCTGGTCGCGGCCGAGGCCGATGCCGCCCAGACGGGCGACGTCGCACGTCAGCATCTCGTGCAGGAGGCGGGAAGACTCCTGCGTCATGTATCGAACGTGCGCGGGACGGTTTTTCGTATAGAGTCCCTCGCTGATATCGAACCAGTCGCCCGGCGTGTAGTCGTTGCCCGGGCAGAAGCCCAGCAGGCGGCTCAGGTGGGCGAGAAACCAGAGGTGGAAGTTGGCGACCCCCTCCCGCATCGCGTCGAGCTCGGCGACCGAAGCCCAAACGAAGTCGAAGAGCGCCTCGTTGGGCTCGCTCTCGCGGACCAGCCGGTAGAGCACCTCGGCCATGAAGAGCGCGACGGTCGACTTGCGCACGTCGAAGGGCAGCGACTGCAGGACGAAGCCCGCACGGACCTCGCGGAAGCGGTCCATCTCGCGGCGCGGCGACTCCAGCCCCTCGAACTCGACGGGGAACATCGGCTGGAAAAGGGCCAGCTTCGAGCCCCGGCCGCTGCGGCTGCGCACCCCCTGCACCATGTAGGTGCGGCGTCCGCCCACATCGGTCAGCAGGTAGACGACCAGCGACGAATCGCCGTATTTGAGCGAGTGGAGCACCACGCCCCGTCCCTTGTAACTCTTCACGGCCTACTCCCTGCGCACATGGACCAGCATCCACCCTTCGCGCGACTGCGTGGCGACGTGCCGGAGGCCCAGCTCCGCGGCCCGCGCGACGATCGGCCCGACGTCGGGCTCCAGAAAACCGCTCATCACCAGGTCGCCGCCCGGCAGCAGCGCCGCGGCATAGGCCGCCATGTCCGCCACGAGGATGTTGCGGTTGATGTTCGCGAGGATGAAGTCGTAACGGCGTCCCGCGATGCGCCGCACGTCGCCCAGCATCGGCGTCACGCGGTCGGTCACGCCGTTCGCCGCGACATTCTCGCGGCAGTTCTCGTCGGCCCAGTCGTCGATGTCCACGGCGTCGACGTGTGCGGCGCCGCACCTGGCCGCCACGATCGCCAGTACGCCCGTGCCGCTGCCCATGTCGAGGCCCGAACGACCGGCAACGCCCAGATCGAGCACCGCCCGCGCCATGAGCCACGTCGTGGCGTGGTGTCCCGTGCCGAACGACATCTTCGGCATGATGATCACCTCCTCCTCGCCTACAGGGGCGGCCGCATGGAACGGCGCGCGGATGCGCAGCCGCCCCTCGACATCCACGGCCGGGAAGTTGCTCTCCCAGACGGCGTTCCAGTTCTGCGTCTCGATGGCGATGTAGCGCCCCTGCACGCCGTAGCGCGCCAGCAGGGCGTCGACTTGCTCCTTGCAGTCGGCCAGCCGCTCCTGCGGGATGTAGGCCTTGAGCACGCCGCCGCCCGTCTCGAAGCTCTCGAAGGGATAGTCGGCCAGCTCGGCGGTCAGGATATCGGACTGCTCGTCGTCCGCAACGGGGACATTCAATGCGACATAATCCATAATTATGTAAAATTTTCGTACCTTCGTCCGGACAAAGTTACGGATAAACTTTTGAAAGCGCTCGTTTTCATGGCAGAAAATACCAAAAAATGGCAGGAGGCCGGGCACCGCTACCGCACCTACATCCGGCTCGAAAAGCGGCTCTCGGAGAATACCGTCGAATCCTACATGCGCGACCTGCGGCAGTTCGCACACTTCGTCCTGCGGCTGTGGGACGTGCCGCCCCGCAAGGTCGGGCGCGAGATGATCGAGCGCTACATGGCGTGGCTCTACGACCACGGCCGCGAAAAGAGCTCGCAGGCCCGGAACCTGAGCGGCATCCGCAGCTTCTTCAACTTCCTGCTTCTCGACGAGCAGATCGACGCCTCGCCCGCGGAGTTCGTCGAGGCGCCCAAGTGCGGGCGGCAGCTGCCCGACGTCCTCACGACCGGGGAGATCGACCGGATCATCGCCGCGGTGGACACCTCGACGGCCAAGGGGCTGCGCGACAGTGCGATGCTCGAGGTGCTCTACTCGTGCGGGTTGCGCGTTTCGGAGCTCACGTCGCTGCGCCTCTCGGACCTCTTCTTCGGAGAGGGGTACATCCGCGTCACGGGAAAGGGCGACAAGCAGCGGCTCGTACCCGTCAGCGCCGCGGCCCGCGACAAGATCCAGCTCTACCTCGAGGAGCGGCGCAAGGCCCGCACCAACGGGGAGGTGCTCTTCCTGAACAACCGCAGCAAGGGGCTCACGCGCGTAATGGTCTTCACGATCCTGCGCGAGGCGGCCCGCCGCGCGGGAATCACCAAGCACATCTCGCCCCACACCTTCCGCCACTCCTTCGCCACGCACCTGATCGAGGGGGGCGCAGGCATCCGGCAGGTGCAGGAGATGCTCGGGCACGAGAGCATCCTCACGACCGAAATCTACACCCATCTCGACAACGAACACCTGCGCCGCACGGTCGAGGAGCATCTGCCCCTCTGAACCGGAACAAGCGGCCTGCAGGGCAAAGGCCGCAGAGCGGGCCGGGGCTGCCGGGTCGGGTGCGGGGCTATCGGGGGTTACCGAGGCTGTCGGGAAATAAGAGAGGGGGCCGTCGAAAGCCGCGGAAGACTGTCGAGGAGTTGCCGGGGGAGGCTGTCGAGAAGTTGCCGGGGGAGGGTCAGCGGCCTCGTCCGGCGACAAGCAGGCGGATCTGCGCCCGGTCGGTCAGGCGCAGCGGCGCATAGTCCAGACCCGAGATGACCACCAGCGCCCCGCCGCGCAGGGCTCCGTCCGAAGGGATCAGCGCAGCAAGCAGCTCCTCCAACGGCCGTTCGCGCTGCGCAAGCAGTGCGGCGAAGGCCGCGCGGTAATCGTCCGGGAAGGCGGGGACGAGCAGCCCGGCGTAGAACTCCGTCAGCGGGAGCCGGTCGGGATCCGGATGGCTCGCAACGCGGAGGATGCGTCCGTCGGGGGCGACCTCCACGACCGGATCGCGCACGACGCCCGCCGGGGTCCACAGCCGGTTAGAGGCTATCCTTCGGAAGGGCGGCACGGAAGAATTCATCGGCGAAGATACGCACGTCAAGTTGCTTGATATAGAGGCTGTCGACGGCCGTGCGGGTCTCGGGCGTGTGCGTGAGCCGCAGGTCGGAGACCGTGACCGACGGCCGCTTGGGCGAACGGTCGGTGAAGGTCAGCAGGTGCAGGTGCAGCCGCCGGTGCGAGGTGTCGACACGGAACGTGCGCGTAAAGCTCTCCTCGCGGTGGCGGCGCAGCGTCAGCGTATAGGGGTAGGCCTGCGTGCTGTCGTTGCGCTCGATCCACATCCGGCTGCGCAGCACCCGGTCGTTGCGGTCGAGCGAATCGACCAGATACTTCATCGTCAGGCGGTACTCGCCCGGCTCGACGTCGACGACGAAGCTCAACCGGGCCGTGTCGCGCAGCGACCGCACGCGGATGAGCGAGTCCGAAAGCACCGTGCGCGTGAAGGTCCGCCGCGCCACGTTGTCGATCGTGTCGAGGATCGCCACCTCGCGGTCGTAGCGCTTGCCCTCCTCTTCGAGCCGGTCGATCGCCAGCTCGACGACGTCGCCCAGGCGTGCGCTCTTGCGCTTCGAGAAGTTGCCGATCGTGTACTGCACGTCCTCGGTCGTATAGCCGTAGCGGGCGAAGATCGGTTCGTAGATGTTCAGCGAGTCGATCCGGACGTTCTGGCTGCCGATGTAGGCGTTCGTCAGGAAGGCGTCGTGGAAGATCTGCGCCAGCTCGTCGTCCGGGATGATCGTATGGCGGGCGCAGGCCGCCGTGCAGAGCAGCGTCACGACGGCAAGTGCCGTGCGGATGAGTCGTTTCATGGTCAGATGTTGTTTTTGATCGTGCCGCGCACGGTCAGGTTCGACAGCAGGAAGGCGACGGCCGCGAAGGCTGCCAGCACGGCCAGCAGGTCCGCAGGACGGAACTCCACGGGGTAGCTCTTCGTGAGAAAGGTCTCGGCGGGGATCTCGATCAGCCCGAAATGCTGCTGCAGCAGACAGGCGCCGACCCCCAGCACCACGCCCAGCAGGGCGCCGCAGCCGCAGATCAGGTAGCCCTCCCGCCGGAAGACGGCCCGCACGAAGCGCCGGTCGGCCCCCAGGGCCCGCAGCGTGGCGATCTCGTCGCGCTTCTCGACGATGAGCATCGTGAGCGCCCCGACCACCGAGAACGAGGCGACGACGAGCACCAGGAAGGCGATGAAGAAGATGCCCCACTTCTCGTAGAGCATGATCCGGTAAAACGAGGCGCGCAGCTCGTCGCGCGTGCGGACGAGGAAGTCGTCGCCCGCAATGCGCGCCAGCGCCTGCTTCACGCCGCGCGCGTCGGCATCCGGAGCCAGGCGCACGACGAGGGCCGAGGCGCGGCCGGGATAGTTGAAGAGCGACTGCGCCAGCCGCAGCGACGCGAGCACATACTGCTGTTCGGTCTCCAGGTCGAGCGTGTAGGCGCCCCCCACGGGCACCGTGCGCCGCGTGTAGTTCTCCAGCGGCAGCAGCGACGAGAAGCGGCCCCGCCGCACGGCGTAGAGCGTCACGTCGGCATCGGCCAGCGAGCGGATGCCCAGCCGGTAGGCCAAGGCCTGGCCGACGACCAGCCGTTCGAGATCGCCCAGCCGCACGCGCCACTCGCCCGAGGTGACGGCGTCGCCCAGTGCGAAGACCTCGCCGTAGGCGTCGTCCACCCCCCGCACGGTGGCCGTGGCCTGCCGTCCGTCGTGTTCGAGCAGGGCGCTCTGTTCGAGCGTGAAGGAGAGCGCCGCAACGCCCGGGATGCGGCGCATGGCGGCCGTATCGAGCGCCGATGCCTCGAACGTCCGGCCCCGCAGCGGCGAGACGTTCAGGTCGGCATCGAAGGCCGAATACATCGACCGCACGAGCGTCTCGAAGCCGTTGAAGACCGACAGCAGGATGATCATCGCCGCCACGGGCATTGCCACGGCCGCAACGCTCAATCCCGAGATCAGGTTGACGACCGACCGGGACTGTGCCGAGAAGAGGTAGCGGCGGGCGAAGAGCAGCGGCAGCATCGGCAGGGCGGGGCTATCGTTTGAGCGCCTCGTCGATGTGCTCGATGTATTCGAGCGAATCGTCGAGGAAGAACTGGATTTCGGGGACGTTCTTCAGCTGGTTGCGGATCCGCTGCCCCAGCGCCCCGCGCACGAGGCGGATATTGTGTTCGAGCGCCTGCATCACCTCCCCGCTCCGCTCGAAGGGGAAGATGCTCACGTAGATCTTCGCATAGGAGAAGTCGGGTGACACGCGCACGGCCGTAACCGTGACGAGCGACCCGCGGACGATCGGCGCACCCTCCTTCTGGAAGATTTCGGCCACGTCCTTCTGAATCTGTCTGGCGATTTTCTGCTGACGGGTGGTTTCCATAAGCCTGTCTTGTTAAAGTCCGTATTTGAACACCCGGCGGTTCTTCTCCCGCTTCGGCCGCGGCTTCCACGTCTCGAAGCCCTCCTTGTTGAAGCGGTAGCTCAAACCGACCGTGATGGTGATGTTGTCGAGCGGCGAACGCATCGGCGTCGTCCAGAAGGGGTTTTCCGGCCCGTCGTCGGTGTTGTCGTAGTACTTGTTGCGGTTGCGCACGACGTCCGAAAGACCGAAGTAGTAGCGCGCCCGGAAGTTCAGTTCGTAACGGCCGAAGAGCACGGCGATGCCGCCGCCGCCCGCAAGGCCGTAGCCCCAGCGGTTGTCACGCGGGAACTTGAAGTCGTAGTCGCCCTTCCAGGGCTCCTCGCCGCGATCGCGCGCATACTCGTTCTCGTAGGTCGAGGAGATGTTGTAGCTGAAGGTCGCGGCCGCCTCGAGGTAGACCCGCACGCGGTTGCGCAGCAGGTAGACGTGTGGCTGCCACACGACGGGCAGCATGATCGAGTTGATCCGCCGCGTGTACCACTGGTAATCCTTCTCCTCCTCGACGAGCGCGGCGTTGGGGGCAAACGAAAAGCCCTGCTGGATGAACTCCAGATCAATGCCGAAGCCGCCGACGAAGCGCTGCGTGCCGTAGTAGCGCCACGAAAGGCCGCCCGTGTAGATGCCCCACTGCGCCCGGGTCTCCATCTTGGGGTCGAAGCGTCCGTTGGCCATGCCGTAGCCGGCCATGAAGCCCAGCGTATGCTGCGCCGTGGCGGCATGGCTCGCTGCGAACAGCGCAACGAGCAACAGGAGATGTCTTGTCTTGTGTCGGGTCATGGTCTTCTATCTGAGGCTGTTGAACATGCCGCCCGCAGAGCCGAAGCTGTTGTTCATCAGGCCGCTCTGCGACTGCGGATTATTCTGGTTCCGGTTCTGGCCGCGGTTCTGCTGCTTCTGCTTCGCGCGCTCCTCCTCTTCGCGGCGCAGGCGCTGGATCTCGCGCTCGTCGAGCAGACGCGACAGCGACTGCATCGTCACCGGAGCGAAGATGCGGTTCATGTCCATCGAAAACTCGATCTCCCAGTTGGCCTTCGTGGCGAAGGTATCCTCGCCCTGCTCGTTGGCGTACATCTCCGCGCGCTCGGGCTGCCGCCGCTCGACGACGTTGCCCGTATCCCACTTGCCGTTGCCGTTGCGGTCCTCGATGATGCGGAACTTGATGTTGCCCGCCGGCACGAAGTTGAACTGGATGTCGCCCGTCGCCACGTCGCGCCGCTCCTGCTTCATCGAGTTGTTCTCGTCGAGCAGCTGCACGATGTATTTCGAGCCGTCGTCGCGTCCCTTGACATGGACCTTCACCGTGGCGAACTTCTCTGGATTGAGCACCGTGTACTTGCCGACGATCGAGTCGTTGGAGAGCCCCGCGACGTCGGTGATCGCCCCCTCGGGGATGGTCAGCGTATACTGTCCGCCCGTCTGCCACGGCGCCCGGAAGTACCAGCGGCGCAGCTGCGCCGTATCGCGCACCATGTGCACGGGGATGTCCTCGATCGACTGGTCCTCGTGGGTCAGCGTCAGCAGCAGCGACGCCGAGTCGACCCGCACGAGCGGGTAGTCGAAATCGATCGTCAGGTCGTTTTCGGGGTTCACGTCGCCCGAAAGCGGCATCTTGTAGGCAAAGGGGTTCTCCTTTTCGGGCTCCACCCACTCCTCGCCCGCCTCCTCGGCCTTGCGGCGCTCGCGTTCGAGCCGTTCGCGCTCGCGCTCCTCCTCCTTGGTCTCGATCTTCCGCCAGGCGAGCTTCAGCTCCTCCGTGACGGGTTGCAGCACGTTGAGCGAATCGTGCTTCAGGTAGGTGATCTCGCCCTTGATCGTATCGGGCAGCTCGGCGGCGGGAACATTGAACCACAGGGCGATCGTATCACGGCCCACGGTCTGCGAATCGACGATCACCCGCTCGGCGGGAATGCTGTCGAAGCGCAGCTGCTCGATCTGCGGACGCGCCGCCGCAAAGTAGAGCATCGCCTTGTGCTGCAGCGGCCGCTCGCTTTCGGAGAGTACCTGGCGGCGGAAGACCGCATCGGTGAACATGCGCAGGTAGAGCTGCGGCTCGGCCGAAACGTACATGCGGACCGAGTCGTACCAGACGGCGAAATCGGGCAGCTCGGCGGGGTTGTACGTCCCCTCGAGGAAGCCGATCTGGTCCGATCCCGGATCGTACATCTGGTTGTCGTTCTTGTCCTCGACGGCATAGATGCGGTAGGGGATCGGCTTGAGGTTCTGCGCGATGAAGATGCCGTTGTTCTCGGCGCGCGCGATCACCGCGGGCTTGTACTTGAAGACCGTCGAGTCGTACTCGGGGACATGCTCCACCGAATCGGCCGGGAAGAACCAGATGAACGACTTGGAGACCGAATCGGCCTTGTAGCTGTCGGCCGTATAGCCCGATACGATCATCGAGTCGATCTCGGGGCCCGTCGAGAAGACGTAGCGCATCGAGTAGAGCGGGTTGCCCTCGTTGTTGTCGCGCACGGCGCTGCCGAAGTTGAGCGCATAGGTCGTGTTCGGGAGCAGCGTGTCGCGCAGCTGGATCACGATGCCGCGGCCGCGGATCGAGACCGTCGGCTTCTTCTTCATGGCCGGCGAGGTGAAAAACTCCTTTTGCTGGTCCTTGAGCTGCACGAACTCGTTGAACTCGATGTAGATCTTCTCGTGGTTGAGCAGCGGGCGGTTGGTCGAAAAGTTGTCGGGCGTCATCGCCACGATGACCGGCGGCAGGCTGTCGCGCGGGCCGCCCGTCGGGGTCATCATGCTCGCGCAGCGGCTGAAGAAGGCCGGCAGAAACAGCAGGGCCACGGCGGCCCGCAGTGCCACGATATGTCGGTTGCGGATATTCATCGTTCTCTCCGGATTGCGGTTCGGGTCGTTGCGTCGGTCGTGCCAATTGCGCCGGTATCGCCGGGGGCCTTGCTCTCGTCGACGAAGCACCAGCCGTCATCGAGCGTGATCCAGGCGCCCAGCCACGGGCGGAAGAGCACGTCGAAGGTCGGTTCGGCGCCCTCGAGGTCCACCTGCTTCTCGGTGTAGGCATACATGCGGTCGCTCTCGTCCACGACCACCACCATGAGCGTCGGGCTCGACACGGTCATCTTGTAGAGGTCCGAATCCGACTGCTTGTAGGCCTGGAAGGCCGGCGTCGTGCGCTTGAGCGCCGGATCGCTCTTCGAGGTGATCGTGCCGGCCAGTGCGTCGGCATACGAGGCGATGCACCACGAGGTCGTATCGGCGTCGTAGGCGTAGGCGTTGACCTTGCCCGAGGGGACCGGCGCCGCCGCGCCGCCCTCCGTGCTCTGCACCTCGGGCCGGATGTAGCAGTCGAGGTAGACGGGCGGGGCGTAGAATTCGTTGTAGAAGCTCCAGTTGCCGTCCTTGTAGGATTTCCCCTCCTTCCAGGTGCGGAAGACCACCGAGACGTAGAGGTGCGGCAGGTTCTGCGCCGACTTCAGCTGCGTATAGGCGTAGACGCGGCTCGCGGGGTCGGCGACGACGACCATCTGCGTCTCCCGCGAAAGGTGCAGCTGCAGCCAGCCGGAGGCCTCGTCGGATTCGTAGGGGGCGGAGACGGCCGCCGGAGCGGTCATCCGCTCCGAAGGGTTCTCCTTCGAGGTGATGATTCCGTTCAGGGCGTCGTCGTAGGATGCGACCGTCCACAGCGTCGTGTCGACGTTGTAGGCGAAGGCCTGCGCCCCGAGGATCGGTTCGATGACGTCGCCCGAGGAGCGCTGCGAAAGCGGCTTGAGGATGCACGCCGTCTCGTAGGAGACCTTCTTGAAGCATCCCGCAAGCAGCACGGCGGCACACAGGCAGCCGGCGATGCGCCATCCCGTTCCCCGCCGGCTCATGACTCCACGGTTTTGGCGGCCCGCAGCGCCTCGAGCATCTCGCCCACGGTGCGGCCCGTGACGGGATGGCGGCGCGTCCGCATGATTTCACACAGGGGAACCAGCGCGAACTCCCGCTCCGCAAGCAGCGGATGCGGAATCGTCAGGCGCTCGTCCGAGATCACCGCGTCGTCGTAGAAGAGGATGTCGATGTCGACCGGCCGCGACGCATAGCGGCTGCCGCCCGCCGCCCGCTCGAGCGCCTCGGCCGCATGGTTGCGGCCCAGCTGCCGCTCGATCTCCTTCACGGCGTCGAGCACCTCCCACGGCGAGAGGTCGGTCGAGACCTCGAGCGCCTGGTTCGAGAAGTCCGTCGCCGCGGCAAAGCCCCACGGCTTGCTCTCGTAGCGGTGCGAACAGCGCAGCACCGCGCCCACGCGCTCGTTGACGAGCCGCTGCACCGTCTGGAGCGTGCGTTTCACGTCTCCCTGATTTCCTCCTGTCAATAATACCACACGTGCCATAAATCTCCTACAAATGTCTTATCATCTTGCTCACGGCAAGTGCAAAGTGCGTGAATACGATCGTCGGATTGCCGTTCTGCGCGATCTGGGCCGAAGCCTCCTCGATCTGCGCCAGGAGCGGCTCGATGTTCCGCGTCCCGACGAACGGCGCGAACTTCGTGCAGAAGGCCAGCTCCTCGCCCCAGAGGTAGCCGATCTGCGGTATGCCCGCATGGAGCATGAAACTCTCGCGCAACAACCGTGCGGCATCGCGCAGAAAGGCCCGCTGCTGCTCGCGCGACAGCTGCGCCGCCTCCTCGGCCCACCCGATCAGTTCGAGGTGCCGGTCGTTGTAGCTCAGGCGCATGAGCGAGCAGAAGAGGTCGAAATCCTCCTTGCGCGAGGCATCGCCCGAACCGGAGAGCAGGTGCTCGAGCTCCAGCCGGTCACCGCACGCCAGGCGGGCCAGGTTGCGGGCCTGCGCCGCATCGGTAACGCCGCGGCGGCGGGCCTCCGCTTCGAGAAAATCCTCCCCGAGGCGCGGTACGGCCACCTCCTGCGTGCGCGAGAGGATCGTCGGCAGCAGCCGGTCGGGCTGCTCCGAGACCAGCACGAAGAGCGTGCGCTCCCACGGCTCCTCGAGAATCTTCAGTATCTTGTTCGCCGCCTCCTCGTTCATCGTCTCCGGAAGCCAGACGAGCACCGTCTTGTAGTCGGCCTCGAAGCTCTTGAACGAGAGCTTGCGGATGATGCCGTCGGCCTCGCGCGCCGAGATCATCCCCTTGAGCGTCTTGCCCAGGTCGAGGCGGTCGTACCACTCCTGCGGCGAGAAGCAGCCGTTCCGCTCGGCGAACAGCGCGCGGAACTGCGGCAGGAACTCGTCGCTGACGATCGCCTCGCCCGACTTCTTGCCCTGCTTGTTGACCGGGAAGACCAGGTGCAGGTCCGGATGCGCCAGGGCCGCAATCTGCCGGCAGTCGGGGCACTCGCCGCACGAGTCGCCGTCGTGGCGGTGGCGGCAGCAGAGGTACTGCACGTAGGCCACGGCCAGCGCGAGCCCGCCGCGCCCCGACGGCCCGGTGAAGAGCTGGGCGTGGCTGATGCGGCCGGCGTCGGCCGCACGCACGAGGTACCGCTTGAGCTCCTCCTGACCCGGTATCTCCGCAAATCGCATGCTACACTCCTCCCCGTTTGAGCACCGAACGCAGCAGCGCCCGCACGTCGATCCGTTCGCGACGGACCAGGTAGGCCGCGTAGAGTGCAAACAACAAAATATTGAACGCATAGTCCGCGAACATATTGTCCGCAAGGCGCGTAAACCATTCGCAGGCAAAGAAGACCGCAAGGGCCGCGGCGACATACTCGCCGATGCGGCCCCAGGCATAGGGCGTGGGGAAGTAGCGGCGGTTGAGCCACCAGCTGACGACGACCATCGTCGTCTCGCTCGCCAGGCGCGCCCACGCCGCGCCGTAGTAGCCCCACAGCGGAATGAACCACCCGCCGAAGAGCAGCATCGCCACAAGCCCCGAGCCGGTGACGACGATGGCCAGCGAGGTGCGCTCCTCGCGCTTGTACCAGAACGAGAGGTTCAGCCAGACGCCCGTCAGGACGTTGGCCCCGAGCACGACCGGCAGGATGAAGATCCCCTCGCGGAAGTCGCGGCCGACGATCAGCGCGAAAAGGTCGCGGAAGAGGGCGATGCCGAGGAAGATCAGCATCGAGACCATGACGTAGTATTTCAGTGCCGCGGCGTTCATCTGCACGAAGTCCGACTTGCGGAAGTTCGAGAGGAAGAAGGGTTCGGCCGCCAGGCGGTACATCTGGTAGAAGAGCATCATCACGACGGCGATCTTGGTGATGGCGCCGTAGACGCCCAGCTGCGCCAGCGCCCCTTCGGGCAGCAGGTAGACGATCAGCTGGCGGTCGATGAACTCGTTGGCCGTGCCGGCCAGCCCGCCGATGAGCAGCGGCAGCGAGTAGACGAAAATCCGGGCAAGCAGCCGCCGGTCGATGCGCGGCACGGTGCGGTCGGTCGTCGGAAGGATCGCCAGCCACGTGACGGCGCTCGCCGCCAGGTTGGCGACGAAGACCCAGCCCACGCCGAAGGCGGTGTCGAAGAGCCCCGCGGCGCCGAAGCCGAAGGCGAGGGCGACGTTCAGCACGACGCTCATGGCCTTGAACTCCACATAGTGCAGGGCGCGGCCCTGTTCGCGCAGCCGCGCGAAGGGGATGCAGGTCCAGACGTCGAAAAGGATGATCGCCGCCACCAGCACGACATATTCGGGATGGGCCGTATAGGCAGCCCCCATCATACCCGAAAGCGGATGGCGGAAGAGCAGCGCGAGCAGGAAGAAGACGAGCGCCGCGAGCGACGTGACGCCCCACGTCGTGGCGAAGAGGCGCCGTTTGGCCGCCGGGACGTCGCCGCCCGCCTCGTCGGCCTTGGCCGAGAAGCGGAAGTAACTCGACTCCATGCCCATGGTCAGCAGCGTGAGCACGAGCGGGATGAGGGCGTAGACATACGTCACGACGCCGTAGGCCTCCTGTCCGAAGACCCGCGTGTAGTACGGCGTGAGCAGGTAGCTCAAAAAGCGCACCACGATGGTGCTGATGCCGTAGACGGCCGTCTGTTTCGCCAGTTTTTCGAGCATACGCGACTGTTAAGGTTGCAAAGATACGAAAATTCACGGAAAAGCCTCGCGGCTTTCTCCTTCTTTCTCTGAAAGAAGAGAAAAAGAGGAAATGGGGCTGCCGCCCGTCGGGGTCGGGGAGCGGGACGGCAGGAACGTCGCCGGGAAGCGGCGACGACAGGAAAGAGGCGACAGCAGGGGGGGGTCGGGAATTAGGGATCGGCGGCGGGCAACTGGGGAAAGGGTCGGTCGGGTTTGCCGGGAAGAGGCGACGGCAGAGGTGCCGCCGGGATCGGGGATTGGGGATCAGCGGGCGGCGGAAAAAGGGTCGATCGAGTTTGCCGGGGAAAGGAGATGACTGGGCGCAACCGGGAGGAGGGGGGGGGTGTCCGAGGCGGTGCGGCTGAAAGGCACCGAGCGGACAGAAGAGGGGCAGACAGGGGGCCGAGGGAACAAAGAGGGACGGCCGGGGCGCAACGCGCGCGGACCGGGGGCCCAAAGTCCATGCAGGACAACAGAAGGGGCCGGCCGCAATCGGAGGGAGGGGCTTCGCAGAGCGGGCATCGAAAAGAAGGCTGCCGGGGATGGCGGGTCACCCAAACGGGCGGCCGGGGTGCAGCGCGCGCAGAGCCGGAAAGAACCCAAACGGGCGGCCGGGATGCAGCGCGAGCGGGAGCGGGAAAGAGACCAAACGGCCGCCGGGAGTAAAGCGAGCGGGGGCGGGAAAACGGGTGCCCGGGGCGGGAAAGAGCCAAAACGGGTGCCGGGGCGGATCACCGCCCCGCACGGCCGGGCCTACCGATCAAAGCCACTTCTTGTAGCGGAAGAACCAGATGGTCAGCGCCGAGCAGATAATCATCATGGCAATGGCGAAGAGGTAGCCCAGCGGGACATCCAGCCCCCAGATGGTGGCGTGCCAGTCCAGCTCGGGCATCCGGAAGTTCATGCCGTAGATCGACGCAATGAGCGTCGCGGGCATGAAGATCACGGCCGCCACGGAGAAGATCTTGACGATCTCGTTCTGCTCGATGTTGATCAGACCCAGCGCCGCATCCTGGATGTAGTCCAGTCGCTGGAAGCTGAAGTCCGCATGGTTGATGAGCGAGTTGACGTCCTTGATCATCAGCTGCAGGCGCGGGTAGATATCGTTCGGGAAGCGCTCCGAGCGCAGGATGCCCGACAGGACCCGCTGACGGTCGAAGATATTTTCGCGCAGCAACATCGTCGACTCCTGCAGCGCGCTGATGCGGTGCAGCACCTGCTTGTCGATCGAATCCTCCGAATTGATCGCCTTCGAGAGGGCCGCGACCTGCTTGGCGATCAGCTCCACGAGGTCGGCATCGAAGTCGATGCGTACCTCGAGCAGCGAGATGAAGAGGTGGTAGCCCGTCGAGTAGCTCCGGTAGTTCATCTGCAGCCGCTTCTCGGTCTCGCGGAAGGTCCGGAACTCGGCATTGCGCACCGAGACCAGCACGCCCTCGTTCGAGATGATGAACGACACCGGCTCGACCAGAAACGAATCGCCCGTCGGAACGAAGAAGTTGGAGTTCGAGATGATGGCGTTCTCCGTCTCGGAGTACTTCGACGTCGACTCGATCTCCTCGACCTGCTGCTTGGTCTGGAGGCTGATCTCCATGAAGTTCTCGACGGCCTTCTGCTCCTTGATTGTCGGCAGGAGCATGTCGATCCACAGAATGTCGTCGTAACCCAGCTCGTCGAAGAGCTTGGTGTCGGCATTCCGGATGATCTTGTTGTACTGCTTGAGGTAAATGGTAATCATAAAACGCTCTCTGTGAAATTCCTGAATCCGTGCGGTCGAAGAGAGGCGGAACGGCGTCCGCTAACCTCTTCAGCCGGGATTGGCCCTCGGGGCGACCTTCAGGCCCGAGTCCCAGAATTGTTGAAGCGCCTTATGCTTTTGGTTGTCGAAAATGTAGTCGAACGAGTCGAGCAGTTCGTAGGCCGCGGCTGCCTCGGGGGCGAACTCCGAGTCGAGCAGGGCTTCGTAGCCGTGCTCGAGTCCGAAGGTCAGCGCCTGCTGCAGCGCCCCGATCCGGTCGGGGTCGACCTCCGGGCGCGCCACCCACACGGCAAAGGCGAAGGGGAGCGGAGCCCCCGCCTCGCGCCAGGCGTCGAGCAGCGGATCGCCCGCGGCGAGCAGCGCATGCCGCGCGGCAGGAACGCCGCCGACGCAGTATTCGGTGACGATCTTCGCGCCGGCGAGCGACGGCACGGCCCAGAACGGCACCAGGGCGATGTCGGCCCTGTGCTCTGAAAATTCGCGGATTACCTCTTCGGGATCGGACAACAGCAGCTCGGCGCGCAGATTACCTGCGTGCCTGACACCATAGATGAGCGGCATCGTGCTGAAGCACGACACGGCGGCTATGCGTGGTACTGTGGCCATCGTCCATACGGTGTGAAACGGTTGATTCGATCTGCAAAGATAAAACATATTCCGAAAAAACGGGAACATTGGACGAATTTTCTTCACGTCGCGGAGCGGAAACGGGCCAAAGAGGCGAAAAAGGCGGGACGGGGAGGGGTACGCCGCGGTTTTTCTACAAAATCGGGAAAAAATGCGCCGGGGTCTTGACAAGGGGGTATGGCCGGACGTATATTTGCAGCACGATTCACAGCAAGGCGCCGCCCGGCGCAAAGTTATCGACAGCGGCAAATCCCCTCTTTCCAGCCGTTTGCAAAAAGGAATCAACAGCTTTCAACATTTTATCGACGACTTGTCGACACTTTGTCGACAGCACCGGCAGTCCGCAGGGCGTTTCCCGTCCGCGCCATCCGACACTCCGGCAATCCGCGAGATCAGACATTCCGACATTCCGCGCAATCCAACATCCCCCCCGAGCCAGGGGATCCGGCAATCCGGCAACCAGCCATCTCCGGGCCTGGGCCAGGGCCACGGTATCCGACAATCCGGCAATCCGCCGGCCCCGAGCCGGGGTATCCGGCACGTCGTCCGCCGGCTCCGCATCCGACAACCGATCCGGGGAGTTCCGCCCCGGTACAAATCCACCAAAAAATCCAATCGTATGGTAACATTCACTCAAATTCCCGACAACAACACCCCGCTCGGCGGTGCCGTCGTCTACGCCTTCGCGTGCGACACGCCGCAGACGGTCGACCTCCGCGTCACGGAGGCGGAGAGCGGGACACTGCTGGGTGTCCGGCGCTTCGTGGAAGCCGCCGCGGCGGAGTGCGACATCGCCCCCATGCTGCGCCGGGCGCTTCGCTTCACGCCGGCAACGGGCAGCACGGGCGTTCGGCCGGCGACGGAGCGGCAGGTCACGGCGTGCGTGGAGCTCCGGGCCGAAGCGGCGGAGGAGGTGCTCGCCACAGCCCCCGAACGCACCTTTCCCGGCTGCCGGACCGCACCGGCCGGGCCGACGATCCTGACGACGATGCCCGAAAACCGGCTGATCGACCCCGACGAGAGCGACGAGCTGCTGCTCTTCACCGACGCTGCCGAAACGGTGACCGTGACGGCGCACAGCCACGCCTTCCTGCTGGTGTACCGCTATTCGATTCCGGAGGCGGGGCTGTGGCTCTTCCACCTGGCCGCGCGCAACTTTCCGGGGGCGGAGAGCCTCACGGTCGACGCCGGGGCGTGCGGCACGGTCCGCTACACGGTCGCGACGGTGCCCGACGGCGCGGTGCGCCTCGCCTGGCGTTCGGGCGAGGGGTCCGTCGAGCAGTGCACCTTCCCGACGGTCCGCAGCGTGAGTGTCGCGGCCGAAAAGCAGCGCGTATGCGGCCCCGACGGCCATGCGGGGGCTGCGGCGGAGCTGGAGCGGCGCGAGCTGCTCGTCTCGGCCTTCGAGCCGGCGGAGGTGCTGGAGGCGCTCGGAGAGGTGCTTGCCACGCCCGACGTCTGGCGCGCCAAGGACGGGGAGTACGAAGAGGTGGACGTACTGACCGAAGAGGCCGTCGTGCGGCGCTACGGCACGCTGAGCACGCTGGAGCTGGAGATTCGTCCCAAACGCAAAAACCGGATGCCATGGAACTGACGATCGACACCTTCGGCTGCGACCTCGGCACGAACCGGATCCGCATTCCGGGATTCGGGGCCGCGGCGCTCGCCGATCCGAACGAGGCACGCGAGGGGCGCTCGCTGAAGATCACGATCCCCGCGACACCGCGCAACGACGCCCTCCTCGGCGGCGCCCGCGACCTGCGCGCCGAGCCCCGCTTCAACATGGAGCGGCACACGGCCGTCCTGACGGCCGACGGCGCCCGGCTGCTGGCCGGGACGGTCCGGCTGCTGGCCGTCACCGACGAGGGGTACACGCTCGAAATCCGCGACGGCGGGGCGCAATGGGCCGAGAATGCCGCACGGCGGATGTTCAACACGCTCGGCGTGGAGTATGCGGCGCAGCTGACCCCCACGGTGATCTGCGACAGCTGGACCGGCGACACGCCCGTGCGCTTCTTCCCGATCCACCGCGACGAGTACGAGCAGCAGAGCGGCGCCTCGGACCTGCTGCCGGCCGAGCGACTCCTCTCGGTGGACGACTACCACCCCTTCCTGCACGTCGCAACGCTCGTCGAGCAGCTCTTCGCCGAGGCGGGATACCGCATCCGGAGCCGTTTCTTCGCGTCGGAGTTTTTCCGCTCGCTCTACATGAGCGGCGCCTACGTCTCGCACGACACGACGGCCGTCGAGGCCCGCATGGGGTTCAGCGCCCGGCGCCTCGCCCCCGCAACGGCCGCGGCCGACCTCCTCGGCCGGGTCTACGCCAATCCGGCCTCGACGCTCAACTCCGTGGGCAACATCGTCGAGACGGCCACCCCGCAGAGCGTCGACGCCGACGGTGAGGCGGTCGCCGGGCTCTACAACAACGGCAACTGCTTCACGACGGAGAACGGCGCCATCCGCTTCACGCCGCCGACCGAGGTGAGCGCCGGCTTTGAATACCGCCTCCGCTACACGACCGACCACCGCATCCTCTCGCGCACGCGCCTCACGGGATTCGACTCCTTCTACCTCGGGGCCGGGAACCGGATGACCTTCACGCTGGCGAACCGCTACGCCGACCGCCGCGGCGAGCTCTCGGCCAACTACACCTACCGCGTCATCGTCTTCAACCACGGCGAGGGGGGCTCCTACCTGCTGACCTACACGTGCGACGGCGTCGCGGGCACCACCTGGTGCGAATTCGCCGCCCGGAGCGCCAGCGTCACGACCCCCGCCGGCAAGACGCTCTCCACCCCCCGGCTCTTCATCCGCCGCGGCGAGGCCTGGGCCCCCTACGTCGGCGACTGGGCCCTCTACGACGGCTACGTCGGGGAGACGGGGCAGACGACCGTCGACGTGCGGCTGCGCACCGTGGCCGAGCGCCTCTCGCCGTCGTCGCCCAAGCGCTTCCACGACATCTTCTTCTACGGGGCCGAAGAGGGGATGACGCTCACGCTCCACAAGGAGTGCTCGCTCCGGCCGCTCTTCGCGTCGAGCCCCGGATTCGGGTCGCAGATCGCCTTTGCCGATGTCGCCCGCCACGCCGTCCGGCAGATCGAGCTGCTCGAAGCCCTCGCGCACCTGTTCAACCTGCGCTTCTACACCGAGCCGGAGAGCCGCAGCGTCTGGATCGAGCCCGAAGCGGATTTCTTCGGCAGCGGCCCCGAGGTCGACTGGAGCGGCCGCACCGACTTCGCGCAGGGGGTCGAGCGGCAAGAGATCGCCCCCGAGATCCACGAGCGGCGCACGTGGGGCTATCAGGCGGGGGACGGCGCCGTGAGCCGCTACGAGGCGGAGCAGCAGACGGAGTTCGGGCGCTGGAGCCGCGACACGGCGAGCCGTGCGGCGCAACAGGGCGAGCAGACGCGGCTCAACCCGCTCTTCAGCCCCTCGCTCGACTCCGTCGGGCACTACCTCAACGCCCCGTCGGCCCGCATCCTGCAGGTCGGGGACCGCGACGATGCCGAAAGCGACGGCACCAACTTCACGCCGCGCATCGTCCGCTACGCGGGCATGCACCCGCTCGCCGAGGGCGAACGCTGGGGCTACCCCTCCGACGAGCCGACCTATCCGCTCGCGGCGTTCCACTTCGAGGGCGACGGGACGCTGGAGCCCTTCACGCTCTGCTTCGAGGACCGCGACGGCGCGCAGGGGCTGCACCGCTACTACGACCGGCAGGCGGCGCGCGAGGAGCGCTACGAGCGCATCACCCTCACGCTGCGCATCGACCCCGACGAGTACGAGGCGCTCCTCACGCCCGGGACCGGGGGCGCGGAGCTCCGCTCCGTCTTCCGCATCGACTCGGGCGGCGGCGTGGTCCGCGCAACGCTCCACGCCCTCGGGGAGTACGATCCCGAGGCCCGCTGCGCCCGCTGCACGTTCAACCGCCTGGCGGAGGAGGGCACGGCATGACACGCTATGAAACGCTCCTGCGCGACGCCCTCGTCGAGGAGGTCGGCACGCTCGACACGAGGGCCGCCGAGCAGCTGATCCACCGGGGGCTGCTCAACCGCCCGGCCTGCGAACGCCTCGTCGTGCGGCGCGAGGTGGCCCGCCTCGCCCGCGAAGGGGTGCCGCGCTGCGAGGCCCTCGTCGTCACGGCCGACCTGCTCTGCTGCTCCTACGAAAAGGCCCGCGGACTCTTCTACGGGAAATGAATCACCACCAAAAAACAACAAAATCATGAAATCCGAAATCCAGATCAACAACACGGCCGGGGAGTGCCACATCGACATCGAGGGCACGATCGGCGTCGCCGAAGAGTGGCAGTTCGACGAACCCGAGGAGCGGGTGGCCACCTACGAGCGCTTCCGCGAGGCGGTGCGGCGCATCGGCGCCGTCGAGGCGCAGCGCATCGTCGTCAACATCCGCTCGACGGGCGGCGACGTCAACGACGCCCTGCTGATCCACGACGCCCTGAAGCAGACCGGCGCACACGTCACGACGCGCTGCTACGGCTACGTCGCCTCGGCCGCGACCATCATCGCACAGGCCGCCTCGGAGGGGTGCCGCGAAATCTCGGCCAACGCCCTCTACCTGATCCACACCTCGGTCTGCGCCACCGAAGGCAACGCCGCGGAGCTGGCCGGAAAGACCGAGCTGCTGCGCCAGACCGACGCCCGCATCGCGACGATCTATGCCGCCCGTTCGGGTCGTCCCGCCGAAGAGTTCGAGGCCCTGATGAACGAGAACAACGGCAACGGCCGCTGGCTCTCGCCCGAGGAGACCGTCGCCGCGGGGCTCGCCGACCGCGTGATCGACACGGCGGAGCGTCCGGCCGCCTCACTGGCAAAGCAGATCACGCGGGGCTGGCGCCGCCTGCTGGCGAACATCGGCCTGCGCGACAAGACGCCCGACGAAGCCGACCGCAACATCCTCCACTTCGGCGAAGAGGAGGCGGCAGCGGCACGGCAGCAGCGATCGGCCCTTGCGGCCGAGGAGCTGCGCCGCAGCGTCCACGCCACGCGCACGCTGCCCCGCGAGGACCCCTCGTGCGGCGAGGCGGCGCGCTCGGCCAACGAACGCGCCTATCAGGAGGATGCGCGGCAGTTCCGCAAGGTCCTCTGACCTCTTTTTCCGTCAAAAATGCGGGGAGCTCCGGTCCGCGACCGGGCCAACGCCCCGACCAATCAAATTCCAACCCTATTTTCCAACCACTTAAACACACAACACCATGAGTTTGCTCGAAAATGCAAAGCAGTACACGGGTTCCGACCTCGAACAGATCTTCTTCCGCCCCATGCTGACCGGCGAGTCGGCGCTCGACCTCGGCGTCCGGGTGCTCTACAACCTGCCGACGCCCACGACCGTCCACCTCTGGGACGGGCAGCGCAACATCCTGCAGAAGTACACCGCCGCGGGATGGAATGGCGGCCAGGCGGCCAAGAAGTATCAGAAGACCATTCAGCTCTCGCCCGTGAAGGCCGAACTGGGCTTCTCGGCCGCGGACTACTTCTCGCTCGTCTACGAGAAGATCGCCGCACGCGCCGATGTCAACATGGACGACCTGACGGGCACCGAGCTCGAACAGGCCGAGACGGCGCTCTTCAAGCAGGCGCTCGCCGAGAACATCCGCGCGACGATGTGGGTGGGCGACACCACGGCCGAATCGGGCTACAACACCTTCGACGGCTTCCTGAAGGCGATCAAGGAGTTCGACAGCGAGTCGGTGATCTTCAGCGAGCCCTACCAGACCGCCGACCTGACGGCCGAAAAGGTCGTCGAACGCTTCGACAGCCTGTGGCAGAGCGCCGGCGCCGCGCTGCAGGACCTCAAGGGCGAGGGACAGCTGGTCTTCTTCGTCACTTCGGACATCTACTTCCTCTACGAGAAGTACCTCGACGCGAAGGGTGTCGACACGGCCTATACCGACACAATCAACGGCCGTCAGAGACTGGCCTACCACGGCATTCCGGTCGTCGACGTGCGGCTGGGCAGCTACCTCTCGAGCACGTCGTTCCACCAGTCGTTCTGCCTGCTGACCGACCGCCGCAACCTCGTGCTGGCCGTCAACACGGCCGACTTCCCCGGCAACGAGGTCCGCATGTGGTACAACCCCGACGAGATGGAGAACCGCCAGCGCGCCGTCTTCATGGCCGGGTGCGACATCCTCGACGAAGGGCTCGTCGCCTACTCCTACGGCGCATAGCGCAGCCGGGCGGAGCACGCTCCGCAACACCCCGCAACGGGACGCCGCCCGCACGGCGCACGGGCCGCGGCGGCCGGGCCGGAATCACCGGTCCGCCGCCCGCGGGCGGCTCCGCAGACAACCTCAAGACACAAACCATGGACAGACAACAGAAAACCAAAACCGCCGTCGCCGTGGGCAACCGCACGTCCGACCCCTACGTGGTGCTCGGTGCCGGGCGCGTCGAGAGCGACCGCTTCTGGCGCTGGGGCGACGACAACCTCTTTCCCGAGGCGCTGGCCCTGATGGCCCGCCGCTCGACCACGCACCGCCGCATCATCAACGACAAGGCCGACTACATCTCGGGCAAGGGCTTCGTCTGCGACGAGGCCCGCCTGCCGCGCCTGGCGGAGTTCGTCCGCCGCGCCAACGGCGACGGCGAGAGCCTCCGGCAGGTGCTCAACAAGGTGGCCTTCGACAAGGCACTCTTCGGCAACGCCTTCCTCGAGGTGGTGACCGACCCGCACCACACGTTCCTCTCGCTCTACCACCAGGACGCCTCCCGCTGCCGCGTGGCCCGCGACTCGGAGCACGTGCTCCTGCACCACGACTGGCGGGCCTTCCGCCCGCAGCAGGCGCGGCAGCTGCCCCTCTACCCCCGTTTCGAGGAGCAGGAGGACGGCACGCTGCGCGCGCTGATCCACTACAAGGACTACGAACCCACGTTCACCCACTACGGCGTGCCGCCCTACATCGCGGGGTTCAACGTCTCGGCCATCGCCTACAAGACCGACCGCTGGAACATCTCGCGCCTGGACAACTCGTTCCAGCTCTCGGGCGTGATGATGCTCGACGCGGCGGTCGACAGCGACGCCGAGGCCGAACGCATCGTGCGGCTCGCCGAGCAGAAGTTCGCCGGGAACCCCGGGCAGGTGATGTTCATGATCCGCGACGGCGAGGGCGACGACGACAACTCGCGCTTCATCCCCATCGCGTCGCAGAACGAGGGCGACTGGCAGGCGCTGCACGAGCAGGCCGTGGGCGACATCGTCGTGGCGCACTCGTGGTTCCGCTCGCTGAGCGGGCTCGACTACGCCGCGGGATTCAGCGCCGAGCGCATCCTGCACGAATACGAGGTGGCGCTCAACACGGTGATCCTCGCCGAGCAGGACGAGCTGACGGAGCCGATCCGCGCCGTCATCGCCTCGGTGCTGGGGCTGGACACGACGTCGCTGCAAATCGTCAACCGTCCGCCGACCCGCTCGAAACCCGTCTACATGAAGGTCTGGGAGGCCCGCAAGGCCGACGGACTCGACTACGACCCGGAAGACCCCCGACAGCAGGTCTTCCTTTCGGAAATCACCAAGTACAACGTTCAAAGCATCGGATGACATGAATACCCTGATCTCCCCCGCACAGGCCGTGCGGCTGGCCTTCGGCGACGGCGAGTGGCTGCCGCCCGAGGCCCTCACCGAGGCCGACATCGCCGCGGCCGAGGAGCGCCACATCGTCCCGGTCATCGGGCGGGCGCTCCACGAGCGGCTGCTCGAAGGCCAGTACCCCGACTTCGTCACCTCCCATCTGGCCGCCTGCACAGCCCTCTTCACGCGGGCGCTTGTCCAGCCCCGGCTCGACATCCGCACGGGCCAGAGCGGCACGACGGCCCCCAGGACCGACTACGGCTCGGCGCCCGACACGACGGCCCGGCGCGCCCTGCGGCGCAGCCTGCTCGCCCAGGCCCGGACGCTGCTGCGCCGCGCGGCCGGCTACCTGGCCGACCACCGGGACACGATCCCCGAATACGACCCCGATAGCGACATCCTCAACCGCTGCACGACCGATGGAAACCTTGTACAGATACGTTAGCGGCGCGGCCGCCGGCATCGCCGGGCTCTTTGCCCCGGCCGGACCGCTCATCGCCACGACGCTGCTCTTCATCGTCATGGACTTCCTCTCGGGCGTGGCGGCCGACCGTGCGGCGGCCCGCCGCGCCGGCCGCCCATGGTACTTCGAGAGCCGCAAGGCGTGGCGCACGGTCGCAAAGGCCGCCCTCGTCCTGACGGCCATCGCCATGGCGTGGCTGCTCGACACCTGCGTGCTGGACTTCCTGCAGCTGAACGTCGCGCGCCTGTTCGCCGGCTTCACGTGCGGCGTCGAGCTGTGGTCGTTCCTCGAGAACGCCGCGCAGCTCTCCGACGCCCCCTTCTTCCTGCGCATGCGCCGCTACGTCCGCCGCCGCATCGGAAAGGAGGTGGGCGATGAGTAGGGGACTGCGCAACAACAACCCCGGCAACATCCGCCGCTCGAAGGTCCGCTACCGGGGCGAGGTGCACCCCTCGCAGGACCCCGAGTTCCGGCAGTTCAGCGCCCCCGAGTGGGGCTACCGCGCGATCTTCGTGCTGCTCGACACCTACCGCGTGCGCTACGGGCTGCGGACCGTCACGCAGATGATCTCCCGCTGGGCGCCGCCCTCCGAGAACCGCACGCAGGCCTACATCGACGCCGTCTGCCGCATGACGGGCCTTTCGCCCGACGAGCCCCTCGACACGCGCGACCGGGCGACGATGGTGCCCCTGGCGGCGGCCATCTCGCGCGTCGAGAACGGCACGGCGGCCGTCATGCGGGATGTCGAGCGCGGGTGGGAGCTTTTTTCCGAGTGATTTTCGTATCTTTGGGGATATGAAACTCCCCGCACTGCGATACGGACGGTTGCTCGCGCACCTGGACCGCATGCCGATGCTCAAGGCCGTCGTGCCGCTGGCGGCCGGCATCGCCCTGGCGGACGTGTGCGAACTCCCGGCATGGTTTCTGGCGGCAGCCTTTCTGACGACGGGCGCGGCGGCGATGCTGCTGCGCTCGTCGCTGTGCACGGTGGCGATGCTCCTCACGGCGGGGCTGGCCGCGGCGCAACTCCGCGCGGGCGAGGCAACTGTGCCGCGCAACGTCGCCACCGGCTGGGAGATCCGCATCGACGACATCCCCGCGGACCGGGGACGCTACTTTGCCGCCAACGGCACGATCACGGCCTGGCGCGACCCGGCAGACGGGCGGTGGCATGCCGCCGCGGACCGGGTGATGGTGCGCACCGACTCGCTCACGCCGCCCGAGGCGGGCGAACGACTCCTCTGCCGCGGGGTGGTGCGGCCCCTGCGCGGCGGATCGGAGAGCTACCGCCGTCTGATGCGCCGCCGGGGCTTTGTCGGGAGCATCTTCCTCTCCGGATCGCAGCTGCTCGACCGTAAGGCGGGCCCGGGCAACCGGCTCCACATCGGGGCCGTGCGGCGGATCGAAAGGCTCGACCTCACGGCGGAGGCCGGGGCCGTCGTGCGGGCCATGACGGCCGGGGACCGCAGCGGCATCACCTCCGAGCTGCGTGAGGCCTACTCGCGCAGCGGATTCTCGCACCTGCTGGCCGTCTCGGGCCTCCACACGGGCATCGTCTTCCTGCTCGTCAACCTCGCGACAGCGTGGATGCCCCTGCTGCGGCGCGGGCACCTGCTCCGCAACCTCGTCGCCGCGGCCGCCGTCTGGCTCTTCGTCGCGGCGGCGGGATTTCCGCCGAGCGCCGTACGGGCCGCCGTGATGTGCACGCTCCTGCAGCTCGCCCTCGCCTCCGCATCGGAGTATGCCGGCATGAACGCCCTCGCCGCGGCGGCCTTCGGCATGCTGCTGTGGAACCCCGCCTGGCTCGGCGACATCAGCTTCCGCCTCTCGTTTCTCGCCGTCGGGGCGATCCTCGCGTGGGGCGTGCCCCTCTGCCGGCGGCTGCGGACCCGGTGGCGGTTGCTCAACACCGTCATCGACGCCTACGTCATCGGACTTGTGGCCACGGCGGCCACGGCGCCCCTCGTCTCGCACACCTTCGGCATCCTTTCGCTCGCGGGGCTGCTGCTCAACCCCGCGGCCATCCTGCTCGCCACGGTCGTCGTGCTGGGCGGCACGCTCTGGATGGTAGTGCCCGTCGGGATGCTGGCCCCGCTCTTCACCGCGGTGCTCGGCACGGCGGCCGGGGGTGTCAACACCCTGGCACGGCTGACCGCAGCCCTGCCGGGCGGCGTCGTGGAATACGCGCTCGGCGGCGGGGCCACGGCGGCCGTCTACCTCTTTTTTGCCGCGGCAACCCTTGCGGCATGGAGTGTGGATGCGAAAAAAAGCGTACATTTGCCCAATCATTAACCCCGACGACCGCCGTATCGAGCACCCGCAGCCATGCAACCGCGCGAAACCCTGACATCCGAAGAGCTTGCCCTGCTCCTCACCGAGCCGGTGCAGCAGGCCATTGCCGCCACCCGGGGGCGCGACCCGCTGCAGGTGGCGCTCGACCGCCGCATTCCCCATGCGCGGCTCGTCGCCACGCAGGTCAAGTACCTCGCCCGCGCGGAACGGAAACTGCCGACCTACGCCGCGGCGCAGTGCATCCTCCCGCCGCTGGCCTTCGAGCAGGCATCGAGCGAGGCCTGTGCGGCGCACAAGGCGATCGCGGGCGATGCGGTGCTCGACCTCACGTGCGGGCTCGGCGTCGACACGCTCTTCCTGAGCCGCCGCTTCCGCCGCGTCGTCACCCTCGAGCGCGATCCGGTGCTGGCCGACGTGGCGCGCGAGAACTTCCGCCGCCTCGGCGTCGGGAATGTCGAGGTCGTCACCGCCGCGGCCGAGGAGTACCTCGACGGCGAGGGGCTGCGCTTCGACTGGGTCTACGCCGACCCCGACCGGCGGGCCGCCGACGGGCGCAGGCTCCTGCGGATTGAGGAGTGCTCGCCCGATGTTCTCGCCCTGCGTCCCCGCATCCGCGCGGCGGCCGCCCGGCTCTGTCTGAAGAACTCGCCGCTGTTCGACGTCGACGAGGCGCTGCGCCTCTTTTCGGACGCCCGCGTCGAGGTGGTTTCGCTCGGTGACGAGTGCAAGGAGGTCATCGTCTGCGACGACGGCAGCGGCCCGCTCGTAACGGCCACGGCACTCGGCCGGGGGAGCTTCGCGGCCCGCCCGGGCACGGAGCCGCCCGCCGCGCCGGCACGCTTCGCGGCGGAGCACTACCGCTGGCTCATTGTGCCGGACGTCGCCCTGCAGAAGGCGCGGCTGGCACGGCTGCATCTGGCCGGACGGGCCGACATGTGGAGCGAAAACGGCTTCGCCTTCGCCGCGGAAGAGCCGCACGGCGTGATCGGGCGGGTGCTCTCCATCGAAAGGATCGAGCCCTACGACCCGCGGCGGCTCAAACGCGAGCTGAAGGGGCGCGGCGCGGAGGTGCTCAAGCACGACTTTCCGCTTCCGGCCGACGAGCTGATGAGGCGGCTGGGGCTGCACGCCGGAGGCGACCTGCGGCTGGCCTTCACGAAAAGCGGGGGCGATTTTTGGACAATCCGCCTCAAATGACTATATTTGCGTCTGCCCGTCAACGACTTATGAAACTACGCGACATACCGACCTATTTCACCGACACGATCTTCCGCCGCAGCCTCGACGAATGGCGGAATCCCGTTGTGAGGTGGTTCGTCCAGCAGTACAGGCTGTTGTTCTACACGGCGCGCGGGCTGCTGGAGCACGGAACCACCGTCCGCAGCGCGGCGCTGACCTTCTATACGCTCATGTCGCTGGTTCCCATCGTCGCGGTGATCTTCGCCGTCATGAAGGGCTTCGGGCTGGCCGACGGCCTGACCGAGAACCTCTACGCCCTCTTCCCGCAGAGCCCCGAGACGATCGACTACATCATCTCCTTCGCCGAAAAGGCGCTGGCCCGCACGCAGGGCGGCGTCGTGGCCGCCGTGGCGCTGGTGATGCTCTTCTGGGCGGTGATCCGCGTCTTCGCCTCGATCGAGAGCGCCTTCAACAACATCTGGGAGGTGAAGGTCGAGCGCAGCATCACGCGCCAGTACACCGACTACATCGCCGTGGTGATGATCGTGCCGATCCTCTGGATCCTGGCCAACGCCGTGGGCAACTACGCCGGCGAGCTGCTCGGCGAGCACGACGGATGGGGCTACGCCCTGCTTTCGCGGCTCTTCTCGATGGTGGTGATCTGGGTGATGTTCACCTTCCTCTACATGATTATCCCCAACGCCCGGGTGCGCCTGCGCAGCGCCCTGATGGCGGGCATCATCGCCGGGACGATCTTCCTCTGCTTCCAGTGGGGCTACATCTACCTGCAGCGCTGGATGACCTCCTACAACGCCATCTACGGCAGCTTCGCGGCCCTGCCGCTGCTGCTCATCTGGCTGCAGACCTCGTGGCAGATCCTGCTCTTCGGCGGCGAGCTCTCGTTCGCCTACCAGAACATCGCACGCTTCGCCGAGGAGCGCGAATCGCTGCTCATCAGCTACGACCAGCGCCGCAAGGTGATGCTCGCCGTGATGCTGACCGTCGTCCGGCGCTTCCGCGAGCAGGGCGGCGCCACCCCCGCCGACGCGATCCGCAAGCGGCTCGACCTGCCGACGCGCATCGTCAACGACGTGCTCTTCCAGCTCGTGCAGGCGGGCCAGCTGATCGCCGTGCGCAGCGGCGACGGCGAACGCGAAGTGGCCTATTCACCGGCACACGAGATATCGACCCTGACCCTCTACGGCGTGCTGAAGGCCGTGGAGCAGTGGGGGCAGACCGGACTGGACTTCTCCCAGACGCCCGACCTGGCGCGCGTGGACCGGGAGGTGGAAAAACTCAAGCAGGAGACGCTCCGCTCGCCCGACAACGTGCGGATCGTGGACCTGCTGTAACCCCGCAGTTTCCGGACGGCGGGGCCCGACAAGACTAAACCGACAGCATGGAACGTGTCGTCATCATCGGCAGCGGCAACCTCGCGGAGGCGCTGGCCCGCGCCGTGGCAGAGAGCAACCTGCAACTCGTACAGATTTACGCCCGCAATGCGGAGCGCGCACGCGCCGTCGCCACACTCGCCGCGACGCGCTGGACCACGCAGCCGGCCGAGCTGGCCGATGCCGATATCTACCTCGTCTCCGTGAGCGACCGCGCCGTCGCCGAGGTGGCCGCCGCGCTGCCCCTGCCCGCACACGCCTGCGTCGCCCACACGGCCGGGAGCGTGCCGCTCGACGTACTGCCCGGCCGCTGCGCCCACCGCGCCGTCTTCTATCCGATGCAGACCTTCACGAAGGGTCGCCGCGTCGACTTCGCGCAGATTCCGATCTTCCTGGAGTGCGACGACGAGGCCTTCTATCCCGAACTGGAGGCCTTTGCGCGACAGCTTTCGCAGACGGTGATCCGGGCCGACTCGGCGCGGCGCGCGAAGATCCACCTCGCGGCGGTCTTCGCCTGCAACTTCGCCAACCACATGTACGCCCTCGGCGAGCAGATCGCCCGCAGCGCCGGGCTCGACTTCGGGGTGCTGAAACCCCTCGTGCGCGAGACCGCCGAGAAGGCCCTCGACGCCGCCTCGCCCGCCGACGTGCAGACCGGACCCGCCGTGCGCCACGACCTCGCGACGCAGGAGCGCCACCTGCGGCTGCTCGGCGACGATATGCAACTCAAGGAAATCTATTCAACGATAAGTCAACACATATGGGAAACTTCAAGGAAGAGATAGCGCACTGCGAGGCGTTCATCTTCGACGTCGACGGCGTCATGACCGACGGGGGCATCATCCCCACACCCGACGGCGACTTCATCCGCCGCTACAATGCCAAGGACGGCTACGCACTGGCCTATGCCGTCAAGCTCGGATACCGGGTCTGCATCATCACCGGAGGCCGGGGCCACATGCTCGAATACCGGCTCCGCATGCTGGGCATCAAACACTTCTACACGGACTGCATGGACAAGATCACGACCATGCGCCGCTACCTGGCCGAGGAGGGCATCGACCCGGCCCACGCCATCTACATGGGTGACGACATCCCCGACTTGGAGTGCATGCGCGCCGTGGGCATTCCGGTCTGCCCGGCCGATGCCGTATCGGAGGTCATCGAGGCGTCGCGCTACGTCTCGGAGTTCCGCGGCGGCGAAGGCGCCGTGCGCGACATCATCGAGCAGGTGCTGCGCGCCCGCGGCGACTGGGCCCGCGACTCGATGGGCGTAACCCCCTCGTCGCTGGTCGCCTCGCGCTGACCCCTCACTCCTCCCCAAAACCCAAACCGACCCGAAACATGAAAAAGACACTGCTGACCCTGCTGCTCGGCGCCCTTGCCGCCGGGCTTCACGCACAGAGTTTCACCGAATGGCAGGACCCCGAGGTCAATGCCGTAAACCGCCTGCCGATGCGGGCAACCTGCTTCGCCTACGAATCCGCCGACGCGGCGGCCGCGGGCGACAAGAGCGCCTCGGAGCGCTTCCTCACGCTCGACGGCGAGTGGCGCTTCTGCTGGGTGCGCCATGCCGACGAGCGCCCGACGGAGTTCTTCCGCACGGACTTCAACGACGGCGCCTGGGGCACGATGCCCGTGCCGGGAATGTGGGAGCTGAACGGATACGGCGACCCGCAATACCTCAACATCGGCTATCCGTGGCGCGAACAGTTCGAGAACGACCCGCCGCACGTCCCCGTGCAGGAGAACCACGTGGGTTCGTACCGCCGCTGGATCGACATCCCGGCCGAATGGTCGGGCCGCGAGATCGTCGCGCACTTCGGCTCCGTGACCTCGAACCTCTACCTGTGGGTCAACGGCCGCTTCGTCGGCTACAGCGAGGACTCGAAGCTCGAGGCCGAGTTCGATATCACACGCTACGTCCGCCCGGGCCGCAACCTCTTCGCCATGCAGGTCTTCCGCTGGTCGGACGGCACCTACCTCGAGGATCAGGACTTCTTCCGCCTGGCGGGCATCGCGCGGGAGAGCTACCTCTATGCCCGCGACCGGCGCCACGTGGCCGACATCCGGCTCGACGCCACCCTCTCGGAGAACTACACGCGCGGCACGCTCGGCGTCGGGCTCACCTTCCCGGCGGCGGCCCGCGGCTGCACGGCCGAGGTCGCCCTCACGGCGCCCGACGGGGTGCCCGTCGCAAGCGGCACGGTGAAGGTCACGGGACGGACGGCCCGCCTGGCGCTCGACGCGGGGAAGGTCCGGCCGTGGTCGGCCGAAACGCCCGAGCTCTACGGCGTGACGGTGACGCTGCGCGACGCCGCCGGGCGCACGCTCGAGGTCATCCCGCTCCGCACGGGATTCCGCGAGGTGAAGATCCTGAACGGACAGCTGCTCGTCAACGGGCAGCCGATCCTCCTCAAGGGGGCGAACCGCCACGAGATGGACCCCGACGGCGGCTATGTCGTCTCGCGCGAACGCATGCTGCAGGACATCCGCCTCTTCAAGGAGAACAACTTCAACGCCGTGCGCACGTGCCACTATCCGGACGATCCCTACTGGTATGAGCTCTGCGACCGCTACGGGCTCTACATGGTCGCCGAGGCCAACATCGAATCGCACGGCATGGGCTACGACGAGCGGACCCTCGCACGCGATCCCCGCTATGCGAAGGCGCACCTCGAGCGCAACATGCGCAACGTGCAGCGCAACGTCAACCACCCGGCCGTCATCATCTGGTCGCTGGGCAACGAGGCGGGCGACGGCGCCAACTTCGACGCCTGCTTCGACTGGATCAAGGCCTGGGACCCCTCGCGCGTCATCCAGTACGAGCGGGCCGACGACACGCCCGGCAACCGCAATACGGAGATCTTCTGCCCGATGTACTGGAGCTACGACCAGTGCCGCAAGTACCTCGCGACAAACCCCTCGCGGCCGCTCATCCAGTGCGAATACGCCCACGCGATGGGCAACTCGCTCGGCGGCTTCGGCCTCTACTGGCAGCTCATCCGCAGCGAACCCCGCTATCAGGGCGGCTTCATCTGGGACTTCGTCGACCAGTCGCTGCGCAAGCAGGGCCGCAACGGCGTGACGGTCTACGGCTACGGCGGCGACTGGAACCCCTACGACGCCTCGGACCAGAACTTCTGCGACAACGGCCTCGTCTCGCCCGACCGCGTGCCGAATCCCCACATGCACGAGGCGCGCTACTGGCAGCAGCCGCTGTGGAGCTCGTTCGCGGCGGAGAGCAACACGCTGTCGGTTTTCAATGAAAACTTCTTCCGCGCGATCGACAACTGCTACCTGCGCTGGAGCGTGCTGTGCGACGGCGAGGCAGTGCAGAGCGGCCTTGTCGCCGACCTTTGCGTCGCCCCGCAGCGCGACACGACCCTCCGCCTCCCGATCCGCCGCGAGGCGCTGCCCGCCGCCGGCGAGCTGCTGCTCAACGTCGAATACCGCCTGCGGGATGCCGAGCCGCTGCTCGCCCCCGACCACCGCCTGGCCTACCAGCAGTTCACGCTGCGCGCCGCGGCACCGGCCGACCTCACGGTCGCCGAACGCCGGGCCGACCGCCACAACTCGCTCGGAGAGATCACGGTGCGCGACAACGACCGCAACTACCTCATCGTCGAGAGCCCCCTCGTGCGGATCGACTTCCGCCGCACGGACGGCCTGATGACCCGCTACGAGGTGTGCGGCACGCGGCTGCTGGACGAAGGGGCCGTGCTGGAGCCCAACTTCTGGCGCGCCCCCACCGACAACGACTTCGGCGCGGGGCTCCAGCGCAAGAACCGCGTCTGGGACAACCCGGGGCTGCGGCTCACCTCGCTCGAGCACGCAACGGAGCAGGGCGTGGCCACCGTCACGGCCCGCTATGCGCTGGAGCGCACGGGCGGCACGCTGACGCTCGAATACCGCATCGACAACGCCGGCGAGATCGCCGTGCGCGAAGCATTGGAGGCCGACGACGAGCGCAGCGGCGTGCCCGACCTGATGCGTTTCGGCATGCGCATGCGCATGCCCGCGGCCTTCGACCGCATCGACTACTACGGACGCGGCCCGTGGGAGAACTACGCCGACCGCAAGGACGGCGCCCTGCTGGGCCGCTACCGGCAGACGGTCGAGGAGCAGTTCTACCCCTACATCCGCCCGCAGGAGACCGGCACGAAGTCGGACGTGCGGCGCTGGCGGCAGCACGATCCGGCGGGCCGCGGCGTGGAGATCACGGCCGCCGCGCCCTTCTCGGCCTCGGCGCTGCACTACGCGCAGGAGGCGCTCGACGAGGGGCTCTCGAAACGGCAGGGGCACTCGCCCGAGGTCGAAGCCGACGACGCCGTCTGGCTCACGATCGACAAGGCGCAGTACGGACTGGGCGGCATCGACTCGTGGGGCCAGATCACCGAACCCGAATACCGCCTTCCCTACGGCGACTACGAGTTCCGCTTCCTCATCCGGCCCGTCCGGTAACCGCCGATGCGAAACCCGGGGGCGACGATGAAACCGACATGGACTGTAGATGTAGGGACGAAGATGAGCCGGTTTTTTCTGTCGCTGATTATTCTGCTTGCCGGCATGGGGAGCGTGCACGCACAGAGCGGCACGCTCCGCATGCGGCTTGTCGACCGCACCGGCCGGGAGCCGGTCGCGGGGGCCGTCGTCGAACTGCTCGCGCAGGCCGACACGACCCGCAACCCCCTCTACACCGCCTCGGGAGGTGACGGCGAAGTGCGCCTGCAGCAGGTCCCGGCCGGCGAATGGCAGCTGCGCATCACTTCGCTCGGATACGAGCCGCTCGTCCGTGCCATCCGCACATCGGGCGGCGACGAGGAGCTCGGCACGCTCGAACTGACACCCGACGCCGAGGCGATCGAGGAGATCGTGCTCGAGGTCCCGGCGCTGCGCTCGTCGATCCGGGGCGACACGTTGAGCTACCGCGCCTCGGCCTTCAAGGTGACGTTCGGCGCCGACGCCGGGGCCCTCATCGGCAAGATGCCGGGGCTGGAGATCGCCGACGGCGTCATCGAGGCGCAGGGCCGCACCGTGCAGCGGGTCTTCGTCGACGGCCGCGAGTTTTTCGGCAGCGACGTGATGTCGGCCATCCGCAACATCCCGGCCGACATGGTCGAGAGCATCGACGTCTTCAATTCGCAGGGCGACCAGTCGGAATTTACGGGCGTGGACATCGGCGACGGCTACACGGCCATCAACATCGTGACGCAGCCCGACAAGCGGCGCGGCGTCTTCGGGCGGCTCTTTGCCGGATACGGGCTCACGGACAAGTACATCGGCGGCGGCAACGTCAACATCTTCAACCAGTCGCGGCGTCTCTCGATCATCGCCCTGGCAAACAACGTCAACATCCAGAACTTCTCCTTCGAGGATATTCTCGGCACCACGGACCAGGGGCAGGCCAAGGCGCGGGCCGGCAGCGACAACTTCATGGTGCGGCCGCTCGAGGGCATCTCGACCGTGCAGGCCGTGGGGGTCAACTACAGCGACGACTGGGGCAAGCGGGCCAAGATCACGGCCAGCTACTTCTTTAACCGCGCCGACAACCGCAACGAAAGCCTCACCGACCGGCAGACCTTCACCTCGACGGAGAAGCTCGTGCTCTACGACGCGCAGGGCGACAGCCGCATCGAGAACACCAACCACCGCTTCAACTCGCGCTTCGACTACCGCTTCAACGACCGTCACTCGCTGATGATGCGCACGGCGTTCAGCATCCAGGACTACCTCCAGCAGGGCGAGACCTTCAGCCGCACGGACAACCGCTTTTCGGAGGAGGACATCCGCTTCGTCAACCGCCGCCGCAGCTTCTCCTTCAACGACCGCTTCGGCTACACGGTCTCGAACAGCCTCATCTACCGCTACCGCCTGCCCGGGAAGCTGCTGCGCAACCTGACCTTCGGCGTCGGAGGCCGCTACAGCGGCGGCGATCAGTACAGCCTGCCGCGGCAGTACACCTTCCGCGACGAGGCCGACATCGAGGCCGATACGGCCGACTGCGACGCACGCAACATCTCGCGCACGCGGCGCGAACAGCCCGGCTACTCGGTCAACGGGAACGTCACCTACACGCAGGCCTTGAGCCGCCGTTCGCGCATGAGCGCCGAGTATCGCGTCACCTACGCCGCCAACAGCGTCGACCGCCGCACGGTGCTCTTCGACGAGGCGGCGGGCACCTTCGCCGAAACGCCCGACCCGCGGCAGTCGACCGACTACGAGTACGACTTCCTGACGCAGCGCGCGGGCCTCTCCTACCAGTACCTTTTCCGCAAGACGAAGGTTGCGGCGTCGCTCTACTACCAGCACGTCGACTTCAGCGGCGACTACCGCCTGCCCGAGGAGGCCCGGACCGAGGCCTCCTACGACAACCTCACCTACAACTTCATCGGCAACATCCACTTCAACGCCAGCAACCTGCTCAAGATCAACGCCACGTCGCAGACGCGCAACCCCCGCGCCACGGACCTCCAGAGCATCGTCAACACGACCAACCGCCAGAACGTCTTTGCCGGAAACCCGGCGCTGCGGCCCGTCTACACGCACGATCTCACGGCACAGTATCTGCGCACGAACGCCGAGAAGGGGCGGACCTTCACCGTGACACTCCGCTTCACGGCCTCGCCCAACACGATCGCCGATTC
>ERZ856578.106-NODE-106-length-148332-cov-22.912893_pt1 | contig 148332 bp, 180 predicted proteins | sample MGYA00514384_ERZ856578 | MGnify/ENA primary metagenome ERZ856578 (study PRJEB29103, sample SAMN06111958) | human gut metagenome | biome: human gut; feature: ankylosing spondylitis patient; material: healthy_person | host: Homo sapiens | place: China:Hangzhou... | reverse complement strand
AACCCTGTAATTAACACATGTAATGCACCAAAGAAATCCTTACTGTCCGTAGAACCTTCAACACCTAACTTACTATCGGCACGATGGTCATTTACAGAACCTAGTACGGTTATTAAATCTAAACCATCAGCCATCTGTGTATAACGGTTACAGAACGCATCTTCATATCCAGGGTCGGTTAATGCTAAGTTATACCCTGCGTTAATACATGAACCTGCAATACCATGATTATGTACGTTAGCACCAATTAAGTTTCCTGCTACGTTAGCATAAGAATAAGATGTACCTCCAGCTCCAGTACCAGCTGTAATCGAATCTCCCAATGCTCCCCAATATGTAGGGTTAAGCTTCTTAGTGGCTGGGTACTTAACGATAACTAATCCATTTGAATCCATTTCATTGTCCGCTCCACCAGAGTCAGAACCTCCACCGCCCGATGAGGCAGATACTGTTACCGAAATTGTCTTACTTAACACATTGTTTGATGTTAATGTAATCGAAGTTGAACCTTGAGTAGTACCTTGCACAGTTACGGTTTGATTTGTGTTCCAATTAGATGAACTAAATGTTATTGATGTTGGTGAAATTGAAATTCCACTTCCCCCATTAATGTAAACCGTCTGAGATTGGCTAGGTGCTTGACTTAATCTAACAGTGAATGTTGTTGAACTTCCTGTTTGAACTGATAATGATGAAGTTGAGGTTACTATTTCACCATAAGTAGTAGAACCTCCTCCAGAGCCATTAGCTGTTGCTCCTGTAATAATAAAGTTAAACACATTTAATGAATCTAAAGGTCTTCCATTAAAGTCAAATAATGCTTGATTATCTACTGCACTACCTCCATACCATTGACCTGCATCTTCTGGGTCATACTCTCCAGCGTAACTTGAAGCCCATCCTGAACCATGTTGTTCCCAAATCGCGCTATTTTGCGCCCATTGGTTTGCACTTCCAACAGGTAACCATGCAGGCTCCCAATAAAATACTCCAAGACCCTTACTTCCAACATTTGCAACCGCTTGGAATACGTCACGGATATGGTTAGCTTGTCCTTGAACTGAAATTGGATATAGCATATCTCCCACAACACTAGATAATGAGTTTCCATGTCCATCTCCATCCTCAGCTGTGTAAGGATATTGAGTTTCGGCAACCATTACTTTTTTGTTGTATGTATCAGCAACATGTTTTAATTGGCTAGTTAAGTTTTCCATTGAGCCATGAATGTTTGGATAATAAGATGAAGCAAATACATCGTAATCGACACCATAGGTGTTGTAGTCTTGAGCAATCCACTGATACCCATTTTGAGGTTCGGTATTGTGAACTGTAACAAGAATGTCTGGGTCAATTTCTCGAATCGCACGACTACCCGCATTCATTAATCTAGCAAGGTCAGAGAATGAAACTGTTTCATATCCATCTCTTTCCCATGTCGAGCAACCACAGAATCCATATCCTGTTTCGTTACCGACTTGAACCATACCAATATTAATGTTATTATCTTTTAATTGTCGTAAACTATCTTTAGTATATTGATAGATAGCATCTACCTTTTGACTAATTGAATACCCTTGCCATGCTTTTGGCGCTTTCTGCTTCGCAGGGTCTGCCCAGAAATCTGAATAGTGGAAATCTACTAATAATCGCATACCATATTGAGTAGCACGTTTTCCGATTTGGATAGCTTTCGCTAAATCGTTGTTTCCTCCACCATAGCCATTACCGTTGCTATTGTATGGGTTATGCCAAATACGAACACGAATATAGTTAACACCAAATTCAGATAAAGTTTTAAATAGGTCTTGTCTTGTTCCATTTGCATTATAGAATGATACGCCACTATTTTCTAAAGCGATAATGCTTGAAACGTCTACACCTTTAATAGTATCCACAGTGACTCCATTTACTTTTGTTATATTGATGCTAGATGAAATGCTTCCTGCAGAACCATCGGTAGCATAATCAACTACACTGACTGCAACTTGCTTAGTGTCAACACCTGAAGAAGTTAAAGTGATTGTTGCTCCACCTACACTAGCACCACTAAGAGTTACTGTTTGAGGTGTACTCCAATTCGATGTCGTAAATGTTAATGAAGATGAAGATACCGTAACAGCACCATTCGTACTACTAATGTTAATCGTTTGGTTCGTAGAAGGCGCACTATTTAATTTAACGGTAAATGTTGTTGTGCTTCCTCTGCGTACAGTTGCACCTGCCTTTGATATAGTCATTTTACCGTAAGTAGCAGTTGATGACGCAATAGCAACACCAATTGTTTTACTAGAAACACCATTTGAGCTAACTGTGATGGTAGTACTTCCCACAGTTATACCACTAACAGTAACCGTTTGCTCAATGTTCCAGTTAGAAGGTGTGAATGTTAATTGTGTTAAATCAATGCTAATGTTAGAATTGCTTTTTGAAATTGTAACAACTTGGTTTGAAGATGGCGCTCTATCCAATTTAACAGTAAACGTTCCACGGTTTGCCTGTTGAACATTCATGTTTGTCTTGTTAAGAACAATCTCTCCATGTGTTACTGAAGCCGTGGAAACATTAACGTCAACCATTTTATTTACAACATTTGGTGAACTTAATGTAATTGTAGAATTCCCCATCGATAAACCATTTATTGTTACCGTTTGAGCAATATGGTAATTAGATGGTGTAAATGTTAACACCGTAGGACTTACACTTACATAGCCATTGCTTGTAGTGATGGTAATAGTTTGATTATTTGTTGGCGCTCTATCCAGTTTTACCGTAAAGGTATCTGTGTTTCCAGCTATGACCAATGAAGAAGTCTTACTTACGACAATCTCACCATAGGTAGCTGTTGTGCCTCCTCCACCACCAGAACCACCACCATTTTGAACTAACACAAATAATTCATTAATCGCTCCAACGATTGTTTTGTTCTTTGTACTTAACGATTGGTCGACCATTGTTTGATAGTTGGCTAAACTTGATATTTTAGCATATACTGAATCGTGATTGTGATTTACGTTGGCTTTTAAAGCCAGTTCATCTTTGGTGGCATAGCCACTAAGGTCAATATTTCCATTTCCACCACCCAACTGCGCCTCTGCAATTTTTGTAGTTACATAGGTTTGCGTTGCGTAATCCGGATGCGTGTGTAAAACATTGGCTTTTTCGTCAAGGGTATTTTGCAAGTTTGTAATGTTTTGAATGGTATGAACATGGTTTGTATTGGCTTTATTCTTTAAAAGTGCATCAATAGTTTCTTTATTGTAGTAGTCTGCAAGGTCGATGTCTACATCTCCCCCACCCCAACCAGCCATTAATTGGTTAACTTCTTGCTTGGTATAGTAGTTCGACAAATCCACATTAGATAGAAACTCTTGAGCTTTAACACGTCTGGTTACACCATTGTCTTGAACGAGAATGTCTTCGCTCCCACTTACCCCAGATTTTAACGCAAAATCTTTTATCTGTTTGTTAGCCATTGGGTTTAACTCCTTTCCTTTTTATTTATAAATTAAGAGGTGTGGTTTTAACCACACCACTATTCTCCCACATAAGCAAATATAATACCACCTTTACCACTAGGTTTTATGGCAAAGTTTGCTATTTGCATTTGGTTTTTAATTGTTGCTGTTGTAATATGTAGCTCTTGATTAGATACATATGCAACCTCAACTTCATTCTCTTTAAACGATAATTTTTGGTCTGTAATTTGAGTAGAGAAAGCTCCTTTTTGACCATTTTGTGTCGCATAAATTTCAACGAACCCATCTACACTAAATTTCATATGAGCATCAACTTGATTAACCTTATCTTGCATAATTTCAGTTTTTGAAGCCGTCATGGTAATACTATCCTCTAATTGCACCAATTTTGTTGCATGAGTAGTTACCAATATCATAACAGAGTTTTGCAGGGCAGTCATAAGCACTTCATATGCAGTGTAGAAAGTTTTGAAAGCAGTTTTAATTTCATTTGCTGTTACTTCTAAATCACTGTTTAAATCTTCTAGTATTGGAGTTAATATGTTACTTAAATTTGTGTAAGCCTCTTCCATTGAAACTTTTAAGTTGTACATTGACGTATCATTAACCGTATTGTAATAACTAATAGCGCTTTCCTTATCCAGGGTTGCTCTTTCAAAGTCATATAATAAGTCAATTTTTTCAGAAGAAGTAATTATATTATCACTCAAGATTTGGTCAATGCGGTCACTACTTATTTGATTTTGATTAATAATTTGTTGTAGGTCAACCTTACGTAGTTCATCAATTAACTCACTTGCATAATTGATTCCGTCTTCGGGAGCAGGTGTCCAAGTTACAGGAACGCTCCCTATTGTGAGCATACAGTTTTTAATTGTAACGCTCCCAACTACATTGTCCAAACGTAGTCGAATACCCGTAAATCCCATAGAAACATTTTCTATAAGTGTGATGGTTTTTGTTAAATGTCCAGCTAAATTCTCATTTAAGTTTATAGTATCTGTTAACGGAACACTATAACCCATGTCGGCAGGTGGTTGGTATTCTCCATTGGTTTCAATGGTAATACTTCCATAGCTTCCTGCACTTGCCTCGTAGTCGCATGAGAATGTAATGGTTTCCCCCATTAAAGGTAGGCAATCCTTTTTTACTAAATAGTATAATTTTTCAGTCTGAGCATAATTTCCAGAGCCTAAGATTGTCTTCTTAGTACCAGTTCCCAATAGCCAGTTTCGTATACCTATTTGTATATTGCCAAGGTTTCCATCACTTAGTTTTGCTATGGTCGTGGTATCATAGATATGCATATCAGTAGTAACAAGTTTAAATACAATACTTGTAATAGAACTTGTAAATAATGGTGAATCGTTTGCAATTATTAATTTATCTTGTTCAATAACAAGTCCATTAATTCCACTTGTTATATCCACCCATCTAATACCACCATTTGTACTATACTGCCATTTCATAAATACTGTGTTTTGTAAAATTGGGGTTAAGGTGATTGTTTCAGGAGTAAACACAATCCCATCCTCAGATTTAAAAATTTGAGATGAGGCAACAATATCTGCACTCTTAGCCATCTCACCTTGTTCACCCTTTTTGGCTTTTGACCATGAAAACACCTTGTAGAATGTTATACCATCAATTATAATTGGAATGGTTACACTCCCATTGTCTGCGAGTAGTTCTCCAGTTGGGTCAGATAGAGCTGTAAATTCAATCCAAACCCCACCTTCACTTACCAATTTATTTTCCAATTCATCGGCTATGTTGTTGGTATCTTCATCTATAATAAAATAGGTGGCATCATTATCAATTAACTTAACCGACATCCCACTAGGAATATCGACAGCATCAATATCCACTATAACCGACACTTCATTTGTACCCTTAAATGCTATTACCTGCGAATAAGTTGAAACATCGTAGATAAATGTTCCGTCGTTTTCACAAGGGAAGGTATGAGACTCATTGGTTAATATAACACTATAAGCATCTTCCCCTTGACCACCATCACAAACTTTTACAACTGTCATCTCATCCGAAACAATGTCGTTTACAGTACATTTAATTTGAACTAACCTAATATTTGAATTGTTAAAAATTAAAGAATCGTTATGTGCTAAGGAGTAAGTGTCCGAGTTTGCATTTGGAATTGTGTTCCATGTATCTGTGTTTGGAAGTTTGTATTCCCATTTATATGTTTCATTAACGATTCCATGTGTTGAGGTGGTAAATGTAATTACCTCTGGTGTTGGCGTGTCAGTATAGTTATTTTCATATTTAAAGATTTGTTGTCCGGACATGACTACATATTTCGCAGCCTCTCCAGTTGCTCCATCTATACCCTGTTGAGCAATAGCCCATGTCCACGACCTTTTAAATGTCTTCCCATCAATTTTAACAAAAATATCAAATTTGCCGTTATCTTTTTCAAGAGGTGTATCTTTTCTTACTTCAAATGTAATAACGTTCCCATCAATTGTAGGGGTAATCCCATTTGAAGGGGTTAATGGTTGTATTGTGAAGTTCTCTTGTGTAGTAGAGCCACGATAAACATTGATTTCAGTTTGGAAAGTTTGGTTTGCTAGAGGGTGTCTATTTAAGTCCGTTGAAATGACCTGAGCTTCATTTGATAACATAATCATGTATGAAGCGTCTTCGTCTTCAGGGGCTGGTGTCCATCCAGTAACTCGATTCCCTATTTCAAATTTTAAAGACTCGATAGCCAATGTTCCTTCTAAATTGGTAATTACCAATTCCAAGTCCTCAAAGTCAGAGCCAATAGTAATAGTTTGTGTACTTACTACTCTACCCTCTGTTAATTCACTATTTATAACTATATTTTCCGTAAGTTGTTGATAATGATTTTTCCCAGTTCTTACGAAAAATGTTGCGCTTGCGCCTTCCGTAGCGACCCATTCAAAAGAAAGGGTAACTTCCTTATCCATGAAATAAGAGCCGGGCTTTGAAAGGTCATATAGTTTTATTATCTGTGTCTCCCCTTCTTCTCCGCCTCCCTCTACGATGGTGGGGTTTGCTGTTCCCACCGCAAAGTTTCGTACACCCACGTTAATATTTGCCAACGCATCATTAATAATTTTGTCAATTTCCTCCTGTGTTGGTATTTTACCAGCAGTTAAGTTAATTGAACTTGCTTTTATATCTAGTGTACCATCTGGGTTAAAGATTAGGTAGTTGTCGTCAGTCTTATCTCCTAAATTGAAATAAGGTCTATTGTTCTCATCTACTGCTATCGAAATTCTATTGTCACCCAATTCATTTTTAATAAATAGACCATTAGGTAGGATTGTAAATGAGCCTTCATCATTGGAAATGAAAAGTTGGTCACCCAGTAATAAGCGACCAATAATTGTATCTGCAATTACCCCTCCAGTTGTAACCGCAGTTTTACTTGTAATCCATTTATCATCTGTCATAGCTATTAATGAAGCACCAAGATAGATTTGATTGTTCTCATTTTCAGCATCTATTACGAACAGACCGGCTTCTGTCATGCTAATCTTATTTACAACCCCACCACCTCGTACAATGTTGGCCGCCAAATCCAATCCATTTTTACGAATATCTGAAACAATGGCAGTTGCATTCTCTGCTTCAATCCACGTTGATTTCCAGTAATCTGTCATTCCAGCTGTGTTGTGTACTAGCTTACCAATAGAAGCCAAACCATTTACAGCTTGAATAACCGCACTGTTGTTACTAAAATCAACACTTGTAATTTTTTGGTCTTTTGGTGAATATGTAAAAGAATAGATAGTAACCAGACCATCTGCATCCGCTATGTCTTTATCCTCTATTTCAACTCGACCACCTACTTCAATAAACCAATCCCAACCTTTTGGATGTTTAATACCTTTAATTAGGTCATTGTGTTCCAACGTAAAATCGTAGGTTAATCTTGCTTTATCTTTCATTAGGTCTTGAGCATATTTGTAAAGAGATGTAGCTTTTGTATGACAGTCGTCAGTATATGTTTGCTCAATGGTAATATCTGTTAACTCTTCCAAATCCTCTGGGGTAAAAATTAAACCATTGGAGTCCTCACAGTGCTCCTTATCCATCTGTCTACCAAGTAGTTGCATTTGTGCCAATAAGGCATCACTCTGTTCTTGAAGCTCGGTAATAGCGGCTGTTTTGGTAATAACTTGTTCTTCTAAAGCCATTAACTCCTTCGCGGTACGTTCTTGTCCTGCTTGGTTGCCACCTGCTTTAATGTAGGCTGTTAACAATGAATTTTTAGCACGTACTTGTTCATTTAAACTCACAAGTTCTGCCTTGCGTTTTGTTAACCATTGGTCTGTTGCATCTTTTTGCTCTTTTATTACCAACCATTCTTCTTGCAACACTTCTATTCTTTGATAGTAGCGTTCCAATCCTTGCTTTAATTCTTCACTCATAGTTCCACTTTCAATGAAGTAGCTATAATCTTCAAGGTATGAAGTACCCAATGGGTTGACAGAGGTAATATCTACATTATTACTTTGAATCCATAAACGGGTACAAATACTCTCTATTTTAGGTGTTTTTGTAACCTTAGTTAATAGGTTATCATAGTCTAAATGAAATCCTTTCCATTCACTACGAGCAGGTTTGTCATAAACCGAAATTGTCTTATCATAACTATTGAAGAAGATGTAACAATTATAGGCTTCTTGAATAGTTGTTTTTAAATATTGATACCAGTAACTTGAAGAATGCTCTAAGAAACGATATTTAGCAACTGTATTTTCTTCTGTTTGAGAGGTTATATATGTTAAAGCGTTCCCTTGTACCTGTAACTTCATGTCACGACAGTTGACAAAGGCATAGGTTACCGTTTTTACTGTTTCGTCATCTAGGGTTAAATCATATGTAATACCGTAGCGTTGTGTTGAGTCACTTGTAAAGGTAGCCTTAATATTTACCACACCCGTAGGTAAATCAACAAAGGTGTGAATAATACTACCCGCCTCAAAAGCACTGCCATCCGTTGTGGTTATAATTAAATCCTTCCACGAAATATCGAAGTTTAAAGCAAAATTAGGTTCAGATGGTACGCTAATGGGTAAATCAAATAGCACCATATCATCTATTACTTTGTTATAGGTCTGACCCTCGTTTAATGTTAATGTAACATTGACGTTTGATTGAACTACCTCTTTACGAGCCATCTCATCGACATGGGCAACCTTCCATCCTGTTTGACTTTCAAACATATTTAAGATTCCATCTGCAATATCAAACGTTTCGTCTGCTGGCTTATATAACTGTCTAGTTACACCTTCATCAATTAAACAGGTTTTATTTTTTAAAATGTTCTCATAGGAGCGAGCAGTAACTGTCTTAACCCTCCTATTTTTTTCTTTGGAGATTTCGATTGATTCGATAACAAATCGTTCTATTGCTTCATCGTCTCTTTTAATTACAATATGTCTTTTACCTTTTAACATACTGTATAAAGGATAGGATATTTCTTCTCCATTATGTTTGACTTTGTTTGGCACTTCAATCCTTAGCTCCGAAACATCATCTAATTTTGGTGTGTAAGAGAGGATATAGTCTTTTGGAATTGTGATTAATTCCTCTCTTCTATTTTTCATTAATACATACTCTCTGTTATCTAAAACCTGAGTATTAATTCCACTAGAACGCACAAATTTACCTCCCTTACTGTAATGCTACTTTTGGTTGAATAATAAACTTAAATGTTCCATTTCCAACGATTGTAATTTTGTTTTCACCTTGTTTTAATTTTAAAAATTTGCGATTAGATTTTTCACGCATGTTAACTGTGTCATCAATTAGACTTACAACAAACATCATGTCTTCGCCATATATACGACCTCTGTTTGAGTTAGAGGTTAAATTGGTAAACTCCATAACCTCCCCCAATGTATCATTGCTAATAGAAAATGAGTTACCACTCGCTAGGGTGAATTCAACGTCAGGATAATAATATTCGCTAACATTGTCTTCAAGGTTTAGGTAGAAAGTCGTTGAGTCCGTTACTGTCTTTTGGATTTCTTCAATTACCCCATAGCCATGATTACTGTCCAGTTCAAATTGTAAAGTAATGTAGCCTACCCCATTGTCATAATATGTTTGGGTCGCACTAGTAAACATTCCAAAATATGTAATACTACCACTTTCATCTGTGGCAATTAATTCCTTATAGTTAATTGGAGAGAACAGCCATTTATTAAGTTTATAAATATCGTTGTGTGTAATTTCCAATGGTTCTCCATTATCACTAAGTTTTGAAATGTGGATTGGGAATGTTGGGGCATTTTGGGTAATTGAGTCAACCACATACGACCCTCCAATTCCTGTTTGCTTTGATACAGACCTATTTAATCCCACTTCACGAGTGTTATCTGAGACATTGGGATTCACAACTTTAAATCCAAAACTACTCAAACTCACCGAGTTAAATGTAAAGTCATCAGTTCTAAACTGCATATAATCTCTCCTTTCTATTCAATATTATATATTTTGGGTTGTTTACTACAACCCTTAAATAAAATGGGGGTAGAATATAACTACCCCATAAGTTCTTGAAGTTTTACCAGTAAATCATCACATGCCTTTTGGGCCGCTTTGTTAACGTCAGACATGGTAATATCCTCTCCCATAGAACCAGTAATTTCTACGGTTACCAAAGGAGAATGATTGTTGTCTAAAATAGAAGTTACATTTCGACCCGTTAAGCCACTAACAGGTGTGGTCGTATTCCCAAGAACACCTGCAGTTAATTTACCAATATCTTGCCATAAAGACCTTGCCTCCTCAAGTTGGTCTAACATTTCTGATTTCATTACCTCACCTAAAGCATAGTAAGCAGACTCTTGCTCCATAATACTTTCAATCATTAAGTCGTTTAATGACATAATTTCGTCACCAATAGTTACCACACCTGAAGACAATGCGTTGTTTACTGCCTGCGCTAAGTTTTTAGCTGTAAGAGCATCTTCCATTTCCTCTTGTAGTTTGTTTTGTTCATCCTCGAACATTTGATTAGCCGCTTCACGTTCATGCTCTTTAATCATTTGATTCATGGCTTCCAATTGTTGTTGATATTCTTCTTTTAACTGCTCTAGTTTTAATTGTCCTGCTAAAGAGGTATCTTTTGAAAGATTGTTAATTTGAGCTTGCGTTTTATTTAGATTATCTTGGGCTTTGGCTAACTCATCATCCCAATCTTCTTCACTCCATTGACTATTTAATAAATCCTTTTGCTTTTGAATTTCTTTTTTAAGGTTCTCCGTAGTTTCTTGCCATTTATTGGTAATAGCATTCGCAATTGATTCTTGCACATTTTGAACAATCTGTAATTGCTCTCGCTGAGCTTGTTTGATAGTATTTGATAAATCCAACCATTCTTGTTCGGTACTTGGGATTTCAGAACCTACTAAGTCTACATACTCTTCAATTTTAGACACTAATTCCTCAAGCTCTTCAATAGCTTCATCCCTAACAACTCCACCTTCCATGGCTTCTATCTTTTTAGTTAGAGCACCAATAACTGTATCGTAGTTAGAAATGTAGCCATCCGAGTCAAACTTTAATCCAGAGTTGGCAAGTTCAGCTCTCATACTTTCCGCTTTTTCTTGTTGGATTTTTTGTTGCTCTTGCAATAAGTTGCGTTGAGCTTCATAGAGTTCAATTTGTCTTTCAAGTAAATCAATCTTTTCCTCTCCACTAGCGTATTCAAGTTTGGAGTTAATAACTGCTAATTCATTTTGAAGCTTTGTTAACTTTTGTGTAACTGTAAATAGTTTGTCATGTAGCTGCATAGCTTCTTGTAATTGTTTAGCATACTCTTCTTGTTGCTTCTCCAACTCTTTCATAGCATCGAGTAAATCATAGTAATTTTCTTCTGCGTCTGGTAATTCACTATTTAAGATTTCTAGGTATCTATCAATAGCATCAGCTACCTCATCTAGATGTTCTTTATAGTCTTCCGCATCATAACCAGCTAAACCATTGTACTTATCTGTTTTATCTTGCCACTTCTCATCATAATTGGTAATAGTTCCATCTGCACCAATGATAAAACCATCGCCCTTTAAAAATTCAGCAAGCTCATCTTTTTCCTTTTTTAGCTCGGTAATCATTCCAGAGTTGACTTGTTGTTGCTCTTTAAGGATTTCCAACTCTCTCTCACGTAGTTTGAGTAACTCTTCACCAACAGCATACTCTTGTTTACGCTTGTTTAACGACAACTCGCTACTTAATCTATTAGCCTGCATAGTGAATTTTAAATATCTATCTGCAAGATTTTCAACCTGTTTTAGTAATTCAGCTTGTTCTTTCTTCGCTTTACGTATTGCCAACGTCATTTCATTGTATTCAGAAGTAACACTTCCCAATTGATTCATGAGGTCGTAATACGAATTAATCATCTCTTGTAAATATAAACTATCGTTCTTGCGCCATTCTTTTTCTGCCCCACTAGCTGCGTTTGCCCAGTCTTGAGCTGCTTGTAAGCGTTTTGCAATAGTACCATATTGCTTATCACCAACTAGCTCATCTCCATCAAATAGTAACCCAGATTTCTCAAGTCGTGCTTTTAGTGCTTGTTGCTCACTTTGTAAGGCAGATTGTAAATCACCAATAGCCTTCTTCTTTTTCTCCATTAATTGAAGTTCTTGTTCCAACAAGGTTTTAAGTTCAGCTTTAGTTGTGACAGCTTCTTGAGCTTGTTGATTTCGTTCAAGAGCTTCCGATACACGATTAATAGCTTCCTGCAATTCTTGATACTTGTCAATTTTCAGGTCTAAATCTTCAACTTCTTTTTCTGTTGAACCACTACTTCCCGAACCTTTGCCACTACTTCCCGAACCTTTGCCACTACTTCCCGAACTACTTGGTTTATAACCTCCGGAAGAAGTGGTAGATGAATTACTAGGATTATAAGGGGTGATGGTGAAAGTTAAATCACCAGAACTTAACTTTTCATATGCCTCTAGGTTTGAGATTAAACCGTCGATTTTTGATAGCTTATCGTTTACACCTTGTAGTGCCTGAGCAGTTACACTTCCCTGAGCCAAGCTAGACGTGTTGACAGCCGCTGCACCAGTTAAAGCTGAGATTGCCACTCCATCCAACGCACCAGTGGAAGACATTCTACCATAGAAAGTATTGTAGTGTCCCTCAGCTCTTTGAGTTAATGTGTTCAACATTTGTAAACTTTTTACACTAGTGTCATCTTGAAGTTTTAGTGAGTTATTGGCTTGGCTCTCCTCCGCTTTTAACTCGCCCTCAAGCTCCGCTTTTTTGGCTTCAAGTACTTTTTTCTCGTTTAGAAGTTTTGCCTTTAACTCTTTTAAATCAATGTCATTAATAAGGAAAGCGGCCTGGTCTTCCATAGATACACGCTCTTCCCCAGCTTCTTCCTTAATACCTAATAATTTCAACGTGTTTTGATATAAGTAGTTAAGTGTATCTGCATCCATTTGCATTAATTCGGTATAAACTTGTTGGTCAACAGCTTGTTTATACTCTGCGACATTTGAATACTCATTTGCACTTACTCCCCATCTTTCACTTAGGGTGTCAAATACTTGTGCGTTTTTCTCTTGTAGCTCTTGATAGAACTCTTCATTGGTGGCATTTAAACGATAGAACATTTCTTTTAACTCATTTTCCATAGTGTCGAAAGTTCCAACAACACCTTCCACTGCTTGTCGAGCCGCATCTGACATCTCACCAAAAGGGGTGGTCATATCAATATCCAACACCTCTTGAATCTGTTTGGCTAAATCTTCACCAAACATTTCAGATAGGTCAGTAGCAGACATATCTTCAAACAATTCATTTATGGTTAATAAAGCACCTTCAAAATCTTCTATGTTGCTTAAATCTGCTTCTATAATGTCTGCAAAATCTCTTGAGAATGGGTGTCCATCTCTAAACTCCACTGTTTTTGCTTCATTTAATATATCTATTAAAGACTCATTTGCTTCGTATAATTCTTGGTACTTATCAATGGCTCTATCCAAGTCTCCTGTATCCTCAAAACTCAAAGGATTTACATATGTTTCGTTAAATGTATCCACTAACTTTTGCTTTACTCTATCAATGGCTTCTTCTGCTTGTTGAACTTTTTCCTCATCAAAAAGGTCAAACAATTCCGCATCTTGTAATCCAGCTTCTAATAAAGCTTGTTTTAACTGTTCAACAAACGCCAAGTACTGCTCTTTGTAGTAATTGAACTGTGTCTCATCTATGAGATTGGAATTGAAAATGGTTAAGTAATTACTCATTTCCTTCCCAGCTTCTATTGCCAGACTCTTTATGTTAGAAATTGCTTCACTGAATCCTTGCGCATACATTTCGCCATAGTCCATAGTCTGTTGTGATAGTTCACCCTGCTCCTCAAGTAAATTATTAAACCACTCTACGTTTTCGCCTGCTTGTTTTAAAGTGTCGATATAGGAAGTTGCGTTTTTAAGAATGTTATCGAAATCCGTATTACCTCTCCAGTCGGTTTTATTAACCGATTCCAAAAGGTTTTTGGCTTCAATTTGTTCTTCCAATTCCGCCTGCTTTTCCAAAAGACCAATACGAGTTTCAAGTGAAACATTTTCATCTTCTAAAATAGATTTGATGCTTGAGTAGTTTGAGGCATGTTCACTTAAAATATTGTTAACTCGTTCTGTTAACTCTTGTTGTTTTTCAATAGAAGTATTCTCGTTGTTAATGGTATTAAGTAGTTTTTTCATGGAAGAAACATCTGCTTTTACACTATTAAGTTTTTCAACAGACTGTTTGTAACTATCCACTTTTTCACTTAAACTTGAAACACTCTCAGAAATACCTTCAATACTCTTACTATGATTAAACTCTTTAAATGCGTTAATTAATTTACCAGTTAAAGAAATAACTGCTCCAATTGCGGCAGATAATCCAAAAGACATTGCGGCTTGTAAAGCATATGTTTTAATAGTTGTAGCCACAAGTTGTAATTGTGCCTTTATTAACGTAGTATTAAATTGACCCATGACTTTTCCCACAAGGGTAGTACTTGTTGCACTACTAGTCATAGCTTTTGCCAAACTATTTGTGCTATTGGCTGTGGCGAGTTGCTCGGCGATAACATCCTTTAAACGTTCTGTTTTCTCTTGTAATTGTTTGTTTAAATTTTGTGTAACAGGAAACATATTCATAAACCCAGCAGTAACATCTTTCCCCACACCATTTAAAGATAAGAATGCAGTGGAAACTGCAGTAACGACAGTTGGGATACTTCCAAATTTGTCGATTACAAAGGTTAATGAATTAATAAGTTTTGTACAGTTATCTATTACTGCTTTAAAACCATCACTGTTAAAGAATGTTTGGTATAACTCTTGTTGAGCAGAGGTTAATGTGTTTATTTTCCCCTGTAAACTATTCGCATATACGCCATTCATTTCCATTAATGTTCCTTGAGCGTCATAGGCATTATTTACTAAGTCTATCCCACTTTTGTAACTATCCATCATACCGATAAAGATGTCCATTTGGTTTTTACCAGCCAGCTGTTCGGCTAAATAATACTTAGTACTATCTGTTAGGCTATCCCATTTTCCACCTAAATCATCCATGATGTCACTAAATGAACGTAGCTCACCACTTAAATCGTTTCGGATTTTAATTCCAATTTCATTTAAGGCTCTTTCACCTTGCGCCATTGAAATTTCAACTTCTTCAACAGACTCTCCTAACTCTTCGAGCGCCTGTTTCTGTTGCATAACACGAGCAGTAATTGTGCGTAATCCACGCCCTAATTTCTCAGAACTTTGCCCCGTTGCAACCATCATGTTACCTAATTGCCCCACAAACCATTCCATATCTACGCCTGCGGCTTTCATAGTAGAACCAGCCACACCAATACCTTCAATTAAACCTTGCATACCTTCCGATAGTTATTAACCCATAGCTTTTTATCTATGGCTCTGGAGGTTTCCCTCATTTTCATCGGCTGGTCAATTCCAACCCAGTCTAGCATATATTTTCACCCTCGTTTCCACGTTAGGGTGTCAACCACTCTTGGGAGTATTTTATTCTTATAATATTATATAAGTTTCAACTCCTATGCGTTACGGTGGTTAGAAACTTTTAAATTTCTAACTTACCTCGGTATTAACATAGTCTTCTTTTTTAATCATTTTATAATAATAACCACAAAACCCTTTCTCATTAAATACCACCTTTTTACATGAGGGATTTTTAAAACCACCATATGTCTTTACGGTCAATCCTAAATCATTCTCCTTCATATACTCATATAGCTCTTTTAGAATATAGGTTTTATAAACTTCATTCATGTTTTCATCGTATTGAATATATACATATTTACTTTTTCCTTCTGCCATTTTCTTTCTTACTTCTTTAGTGTTGATAGCTTTTATTGCATTCTCTGAAATCTTTAGAGTGCCATCTGCAAACTTTCTCTTCTTTGTTTCCGACATCTTATGTCTTGCTTCCAAACTGTGTCCACCTTTGCTTTTATGCATGGGGTTATTTTCTCCAATATTGTTGGCAGACATCCTTTCTCTTCGCAAGGGGTCATTCTCCCACACCTTCTTCATTGTTTCCGATGTTCTTTTTCGCACTTCCTCTGGTTGTGCTCCACCAGTTCCTCCGAAAGCTAGGTTGTAACCATAGGCACTATCAAGGGCATTATAAATTTCTATGTATTCAATCTCTTTTTGGTTCATTTCCTCTTTGCTTTCACACCAGCATAAAGTTATGATTTCAAAGTTATCCTCACCATACTTATCTATTGAATTTTTTAGATGAATATTATGAGTATTACGAATAGAACCATTATATCTTTCCAAAACATTTCTTCTAATTGTTTGTCCAATATAAACTTTATTGTTTATCTTGTTTTTGATTGCATAAATTTGTCCGTAAATTAGAAACACCTCTTCACCGAGGTTTTGGGTTATTTTATTATTGATTTTAAAGACCTTAGTCTTCACCGATTTTGGTCGATTTCTTCATCACATATTACTATGTGAGTCGTCAAAATTTTAACGAAGTCCATTGACATATTGGCAGATGTCTTTGCTAATACATCTCCAAGATACTCAGTCACCTCTGCAGCATTCTTTCCTCCCTCTTCCAATAATTGGTAGGAGTTAGCAATAGACATAACTGATTTTGTAACTTCTGTCGCATCCATACCGGAAATGTTCATTAATGCAGTTGAAGGAGCTAACTTCGCCATAATCTCTTGAATGCTAGTTTGGTCATTTGCAAATGTTTGGGCAATCTTTAACACATCACCTGTAATTCCACCCATTTCCTGTGACATTTTAGATATTTGACCCACCATGTTACTAAAGTCAGTTTTAGTCATAGTCTGCATAGTCATGCTCATGTTTGTAAACGCTTCATCAACATCCATGATGTATTGTTTTGCCTCAAGGAATTGGGCTTTTGCAGTGTGTAACACTCCTTGCAATGAAACATAGCGAACAACTAAGTTTTTAATAGTTCCTTGTAGGTCACTATATTTCTTGTTGGCTTCATCTAGGTATCTATCTCTAAAAATTTGCCTTTGCTCTTCTAATTGAGTTTTTAATTGAGCTTTTTGTTTATTTAGTCCTTCTACGCTATAAGCATTAACTTCCATAGTTTTGGAAAGTTTATCAAAGGCTGTTTTTTGAGCTTCCGTTGCTGCTTGAAACTCTTTTGATTTTTTAATACCTTCAATTTCAGATTTTAACCACTTATCGGTTTCTTCTTTTAATTGCGTAATATGTTTACTATTTTTCTTATTTGAGATTTCGTCAATCTTTTTACTAATGTTACCTTGTAAATCATTAATACCTTCCAATAGAGCCTTGTCATTCATTAAGACCTGCCCCCATTGTTGCATTTCAACTCTAATTTCACTTGCTTTTGAACGAATTTGGTTTAACGACTCTCCAGACTTTCCTAATTGTTCAATTTGTCTAGCAATTTCATCTACGGGAATGATACCCTCCAGTAAATTCTTGTCTGCCTTAATTGTAAGATTATTTAGTGAGTTATATAATCTTTCTTGTATTAATTGAATTTTACTGTTTATTGCTTTTTCGGAATTGTCTAGATTGTCCAATACTGGTTTTAGTGGGTCTATGCTAGTGTCTTGACCTTTTAAACTCCAGCCAATTTCAATCTTTTGGTCACTAATCTTTTTCACAAACGTTTGGAACTCCGACCAAGACGCTTGCTCATCTGGTGATAGCGTATAATTAAAACCCAATGCCATGTGTTTCGCCACTTCCTTTCCAAAACTCAAAAAAGGAAGGGGTTAGACACAATGACATCTGGTGTCTAAAATTCTACGTGTCCAACCCCTCCCATTATTTTGTTTTCCAACCTTTTTTCTTCATTTGTTTTTGTATTATATTTTGTAACTTATTCTGTTTATCTTCAACTAGAACTTCCATGTACGTGTAGAAATCACGAGGGTAGCCACCATGTTCCTGTAAGTAGTAGATTGTACTTCGTTCCCAATCGTAAAAGTCAATACCCTTAACAATTCCCTCATCTATTTGATAGGCTTTCCCAACACCCTTGGTTAAGTTTTTCATGAAGATTTTTATACCTTTGGCACTAATGGAAACCTTGTAGTCATAGTTGTCCTTATCTAGTAAACCTCCATCTTCCCCACGTCTTTCATAACTGGTTGGATTATATCTACCATACACCTCTTCTTTGATTGACTCCTGCATCATTTCGGCGAAATAGTTGAAACAATCTTTACTATTAAGTACATCATATAAATCTTTGAGAAATTGGTTCATAATCATGGCATGAAACTTTTTTAAGTCTTGTTTTGCCATAGTATTACCCCTTAATTGCTTTTAATTTCTCTTGTAAAGCTTTCATTTGTTCTTCTAGTTCATTGGCTTCTTGTTCCTTAATTTTAGCCTTTTCTTCTTCCTCTTTAATTTTAGCTTGCACTTCATTAATCATTGGAAGTTTAATTGAATCTGGTAAACTTGCAATAGCGTCAGATTCTTTAAGTTGTTTTTTAATTAAATCTAATGTAATAATGTTACATTCTAAAGCAATAGTTTCTAACATTTCATCTGGATTGTTAATTAATTCCAGTGCTTCTTCATCTGTAACATCTAATTCAATGTTTGTTAACAGTTTGATACATTCCAAAACTGACAATCCATCCATTGATAAATCTCCACTTTGTTCACTTAATTTTGATAAGATGGCTTGGCGTTGTTTAGCAGTTGGGTTATACATTAATACAAAATCCGACCCTTTTTCAACCATTTCACCAATTCCATCTCGGTTATATGTTGTTTTTACTTTCCCATCTAAATAGTAGAAAGCACAACGAACATCTTTAAATTTCATAGAACTTAATTTCATATTACCATTCCTTTCAGAATACAATTCAAATTGGTCATTAAATTATTAATGACATTATACTACCCTTGATAAATTTCAAGGGTAGAAAATACCATTAATCTTAGCAAGTTTCTCCATCATAAGGTAAATAAACAACATACCCTAATTCGTCACAAGTTCCATTTGATAAAGCTGTGAATGTATAAGAAACAGTTGTTTCAGATACTTCACGAGAACCTGATAATGAGAAGTTTTCGTCTGGCGCTGCAACAGGAATGATTGTTTGTTTCATACCAATAATTTGCATTGTTTCACCATCGTAAACATCTTCTTCTAATACAACAGTTACGTTCTCAGCGAATTTCCCATTTTGGATTTTGAAAGATTTAGCATCAGCTGCTTGGTAAGTATACCCACCAATTAAAATTTTATCTCCAGGATTTGCCCCATCTACTGTTAATTTTGAAGCACTAACTACACCTTCAACTTTTGAACCATCTGGTAATTCACAAGGTAATTTAGTAATAGTAGGAGCAGGAGTAGGTGATAAAGTGATTCCATCTCCTACATAAGCAACTTCTTTTGGCATAGCGTAAGCAGTGATAGCACCTTCAACAATTTTACTTCCTGACATAAACGCTTGGAATTCTTTAGTTTGTTGTAAATCTTCAACCGTTACAGATAAACTTTTGTTAGTTTTTAAGCGTCCAATCATTTTGTTTTTGCGACCACCACGTAAGTCACTTGCGTCAACAGTTTGTTCAATAGTATGAGAAGATAATGTTCCAGAAGCTAATTGTAAACCACTAGAGGCAATAATTAATACGTCTGCAACACCTAATAACATTTCTTTTGCCATTTTCTCAACTTCCTTTCTTTTTTTATATTGATACCCTATGGTATTTTTATATTAAAGCCATAAGGCTCTAATCTCCAACACTTCCATTGTCTTTTCTAAACATTTTTTCAAATGAGAATGGGTTGTCATGTATATCAAGCTCGTCAGCAAAATTAATAATAGGAATATCTTTCCCATGTGGTCTACAAATGTTATACATCATAGCCACTTGTTCCCTATTTAGCAACGAGTATTGAGCTTTGAGTTGATAATATGTATAGGTTTCCAAATCAATTTGAAACCTAGAAGAATTAAGAACTAACATAGACTCAATATTGGGATTACCACCATTTTTATTAGCCTTTTCAATTTTCTTTTGAATGGCTCTATCAATACGATTTTGCGACCTTTCGTCAGCACCAATTAGGGGGTCAAACAAGAAAGCCTGCTCCATCATAATCTCCCTAATCTCTTTGTAGTTATCACGATTAATCTTGTGCTGTGCTACTAATTCACCTTCAACAATTTCATAATCTCCTACAACAATGGTGGTGCTATGGAGGTCAATATTTCCTTGCCTTGTTTTTATAAAGGCTTTTACAGGCTTTCTAAAAGCCATTGAAAACATTCTCTCCAAGTTCTCAATACCATTACTTTCATTTAGTGCTACTAGCACAACATAGTCTAATAGTTTCCATTCATCATTTAATTTTAGTCTTCTGCGTATTAGGTCTTCACAAATTGTTAAGTACCTACTTGCAATTTTAATATAATCATCCCATTCTAATAATCTCACGCAGTAGGGACTAACACCTACTGAAGTTTTAATGGGATAATTAAGATAGTACTTCATGTAATTTTCTTTTCCCATAAAATCACCTAAAATTTTAAGGAACATAACCCCATGGATTTAACATGGATAGGGACGGAAACAATTCCCATACTAGAGTTATTTGCCAGCTTGCCACTAACAACCTTGCTACTAAATTTAAACTCTACGTTTCCAATTTTCTTTACATATTCCTCGTTTTGTACTCGGTACTCGTCTAACATGTGAGACAGTTGAGTTAAAATTTCCCAAGGTCTTGAATTAAAATTTTCTAATTTTTCAAGTTCTAAGGGGTACACAATATCAACATGAAAAATGGAGTCAACATCAATAGTGGACTCTCTTAAATCAATATCTGAACAGTATACAAAAATAATAACTCGGTTGTCTGTAAGAACATCCTTTGAAAAACGATAAGGTAGTACACAGGCTTTATTAGCTCCCTTACTTACATTTTTATCTCTAACAGAGTCATCCATTAGCGAGTCCATTAAGTCGGGCTGGTCAACAAACTCATTGTTGTAGTCCAACGCCACATCGTCATAAGGAGATAATGAGAAATAGCGACATAATCTACGTATTTCTTGAGTATCCAACGCTTCACATATAATTTTAGTAAGAAGTGGAATGCGTCTAAACTTGTTACTAATCGTATCTTTCTGTCTCATAAACTATCCCTCCTTAACTATAATGTTCTTTGTAACTTCTTGACCATAATTATCCACAATAGTTATCTTTTGTGTTCCTAAAGTAGTGGCTAGTAAAGTTAGCTCCAATTTATCATCTGATAATGCCATAGCCTGCAATCCGTCTGTTATCTCATAGAATGAAATAGGTACATTTGACACCACTCCAAAGGGTTTGTCTTTGTATTGATATGCCCCACAACTAATAATTGGTAGGGGTTTGGCTTCAGTAGTTTCTCCTGTTTCCTCATCATAGGTGTCGTTTAAATCTGAATAATCAATCTCTACTTCATTGTAGGCATATTCATTATCCAAATGTGTTTTCTCATCTTCATTTAGAGTAACAGCAAATAGACCTGGAGTTGAACTATCGTCCATATTTGTAATTACATAGTAATATTGAACTTCTTCATCTCCTATCGCAATACGGTAATTTTTATGATTTTGAAATAGTCTAACCGTATATTTATTGCGTTGAATATAAAATTTATTTCGAGTGTCGATTAAATTAATTAAATCTGCGTCAATAACACCCTTTGCCGAGTAGCTTGTGTTTGAACTTGAGATAGGAAACTCATATGGACAACCTTTTAATTTTAACTTGTGGTTACAAACTAAAGCTTTGTAGGTTGGCATAACCTCTTCCTTTCCGAGTGTTCTACCTTGAACTATAATGGTTACGTCATCATAACTTAAATATGTGCCCACCTGTAAATCAACGTGAGGACGAGTTACAATCTTTTTCTCTGTAACACTTAGAGCGTGTTTAACTAAAATTTCAAAGTCCTCCCAAGACTCTTTATTTATATCGTAATCTTGACGAGTTTGTATTTTAGCAAGTTTATATCCATCAGCCAACGAAAAGGCAATATTGTTTACCACATCGTTCTGGTATCTACGTGCCTCTGCAGTAGCGCTAGAGTTAATACTTAGAGTTTTTAAATATCTTTCATAAGGACTAGCCATGCTTTTTCACTTCCTTACGAATAGAAGAATACTCCATACGTGTGTCATAATCTAATATTGCTTGATTCATTCGAGCTTCTGCTTCGTTGTGTAGTTTAATATAAGCACGTAAACGATTCGCACTACTAAATTGAGTAAAGTCCGTACTTGTTAACTGTGCCATTAATAACTCACTACTATAAAGGTATGGGGTTAACCAAGCTACAACTAAAGAGTAGCCAATAATTAACTGTTCAACACCTGTTAGGTTACGACTAAATTCATCCCCAACAATCTCAACGTCCTCCATCACACCTCTTAATTGTAATGTAGAAAGAGCAACCACTAGATTATCTTGGAATATCCCATACATCTCTTCCTCTGTCATTGTTAGAGCTTCGTAGTCTTTCATTAAACGTAGAAATACAGACCAAACTGCTTCCATAATAATCAACTCCTTTTAGTGGGAGTTAATCATTTTCCTTTTTAAAATTACACTTTAAGATTTTCTCAAAGTCTGTAATAATATGAAAGTTAGTTAACTCACCCTTTTTAATTTTGTCTTGCACGATTGAAGCAATATCTTTAGCCAAAGTACTATCTTTGCTTTTCGCAATAATATCCTTAACCTTTTCAATATCCACTCCATTAATATCGTTGTCTAATTCTGTTAAAATATATAAATGTTCATAGATTGATTCTAAATGTAAACAAGTTACTAAATCATCAATTAATTCTTCTTCATTGTCAGACTCATCAATACCAACCCAAGGAGATGTTAACCAAATCTCAGGCATATTTAATACATCTTCAACTGGTACGGCTTGAACATCACCCATGTAGTTCCATACATATGTGTATCCATTTCGACCAACATAAGAACATGAGCCTGGAACCATTGACACTAAAAATACATCAGTATTACTATATTTACGTCTTAAATGTGCCTTAGTAACACCTTTTGCTTTCCCCGTTGTTTTGCGGACACGAGTTTCTTTGGGTTGTTCCATAGTAGACTGTGTTGATGGTGTTTGTTGTTGCATCATATTGTTGATTAAAGCCTGTTGTTGTGCCATCATTTGCATTAAGGCATCCATTTGTGCTTTCATCATATCCACTTCATTTTGTGGTGTTGGTGCTACTTCCTCTTTTTTAGTAGTTGTCTTTTTAGTGGTAGTCTTTTTAGTAGTTTTCTTAGGAGCTTCTACTGTTTCTTTAATTTCCGACATTCAAATCATCCTTTCTTCACATTAAATTGGCTAGTATTTTTAAATTCATTACTTTGCCAACGCTTCATAATCTCTTCAAATTTAGGAGTAACTTCAAATAACAATCCCATTTTAGGAGGATTTTCCTCATGTTTGGTAATAACACATTTAATAGGATTAACACCATAATGTAGGAATACGTTGATTTGAGTTGGATTGTAGATTACTACTCGCTTCATAAAACCAACTCCTTTCTTCACATAGTAAAAAAGAGTAGGAAACCTACTCTTTGTTTAATTTTTTAAGAATTATTTGTTTAACTTGTGGACTTGTTCTTGGGTATAAATATAATAACATTACACAATTACTAATAATAAAACTTCCAAGCCACAATTTACTATATTGACAGGTAACCCCAAATATTAGGGAACATAAAAACCCTACCAAGCTAAATTCAATACCCAACATAACTGTATAAATAATAATAGAAACAACATAGAATGAAACTAAAGCTAGAGCATAAGCAACTTTCTTTTTATTCAAAATTATTCCCCACCTTGTAATTTATAACATTTAATAACAGATAACATTAAACACGCAGTCGTTATACTTCCAACACCTGCTCGTTTTTTACCAACAGGAGTTAAGTGTACAGAATCGTTACAAACTTCAAATAAAGATTCTTCATTCCAATCTCCACACATCTTACCATCTTCATCACGATTAATACCACAATCAATAATTAATTGATATTCGTCTGAACAATCTTGACTATTAAAGAATTTAGGTTTTCCAATACCTGTAACTAACACATCTGATGTAATCATTGGTACAGGCAGGTTGCGTGTTTTGCTATGACATAATGTAACTGTTGCATTGTGATTGGTTAACAATGCTTGTAAAGGTTGTCCAATTAACTTAGAACGGTTTACCACTGTCGCATTTAAACCTGATAAATCCTCACCAAACATTTTTTTAATAATATGATAACAAGCATTTGCTGTTGCGGGAATAATAGCGTCTTTATTTCCTTGTGTTAACATACCCATGTTTGTTGAAGTTAACCCATCTACGTCTTTACACTGTGGAATATAACTAATTAATTTATTTTCATCTAAGTGTTTTGGAATTGGTAATTGTAACATAATAGCACCTTGTTTCTCCTGTGCAAGATTTTTAATTGCTAATTCCACTTCTTGTTGAATCATGTCACTATCTAAATGATAATGATGGGCTTCAATACCAACCTCTTTGGCAGTTTTAATTTTATTGTTTATGTATGTTTCACTTGCCTTGTCATTACCAATACTAATAATATGTATTTGAGGTGTAAAATCAAGTTGCTCAACTTGTTGCTTAACCTCTTGTAAAATTTCCTCGCGAATAGCTTTACAATCGATTAATCGCATGACTCTACCCCCTTTTTAATGTAACGAATAACAATATTAATAATATCTAATGTAACTACAGCACCAAACATAAAAACAACTACAGTGAATAATAACATTTGAGATAGTGTTATGTTTTCGTAAACAGAGATGTGGTAAATTACCTCTATAATTACAAAGATATAAAATAAAGTATTTAATAACCTCTTCATGTTATTCACCTACCCTACAACCATTAGCAATTAAGAACTCTTTAAATAAAGGAAGTTTTTCTAGTAATTCATCGCAGAATTGTCGCCACTCTGGTAAACGGTGGTTGTGACGTTGTTGCCACATATTCATTAATTGTAAGTAGTTTGTTGTTACACGATTTGTTAATTCTAATCCAGCAGGTGTTGAATATAATAGTTTTAAATAGTCCTCTTTACCTTTTGTTGCTAAATAAGTTTCTTGTAACTCTTTTAAGCGTTCGATAATCTGAGAGTCTACACACTCATTAAACGCTGCGTCTAAATCAAATTTACTAATACGGTGCATTGTAGACATTCCAGTGATAATATCTGCAAAGTGGTAACGTTGGAATTCAATCCATACTTTATTTGTAAATGTAACATCCATTGACACTAAAATACCCTTAGCAAATGATACGTGTCCACTATTTAAAGGCGCTTTTGCCAATTTTAATGCACGTTTTAAATGTCTGCTGTAATCTTCTTCATTGTTTATATAAGCATCTATTGAATCTAGTGCTTCCTTTTTTACTGTTTTTTCACTATACTCTTCAATCATGGCATAACCACTTGCAACAAGTGTCTCTTCTAAGTCATAAACCTTGTAATTTGTGATAATCTCTTTATTCATATATTCCTCTCCTTCAAATGTAGTTTTAAGTACTACTCACTTTTCTTTTTACGAGAAGTGGTTTTGGTCGCTTTGGTTGCAGGCTGTTCTTTTGCAACTTCTTTTACCATTTCTCTTGCAACCTCTTTAACTACCTCTTCTTTTACCAATTCAAAACATGGGCTTCCCATTACAGTCATGCGTCTTTCTCCTGTGTGTGGGTTAATCCAAAAGAATTTATCCATTTTAATTTCAATACATTCTACAATGTCATTAAGGTATAACCCATATCCACAAGAACATCCAACAAAACGTAATTTGTCTCCTTGTTCTACTGAATAAAATTTTGACATAGTTTCACTTCCTTTCCGTCATTATTATTATATACCATAGGTTTATATTTGTAAACCCTAGTTTTAAATAAGTTAATTTTTAATTTACGTATTTCCAGATATAGCCTTTGTATGTTTTCCACCCTCTTGAGATGTCTGACCAAAATAGATTTTATTATTAATTTTGTTTCTCACCATATAAATAATCATAATATTTCCTCCCAATATCATATATTTATATTATAAGTACAATATTTACAAAAGTCAACCAATATTTGTTATTTTTAATAATTTACTAATTGAGAGATGTGAATAAATCACATCCCTTATTAATAAAATATTAAGCTTGAATAAAAGCGCCAATTGCAGAACCAGTAATAACTTTACATCCCGCTGTCCAACGCACAGCCACTTCAATTGTATCGTCAACACGAGCAATAGCAGAGTTTTGGATATCGATTAATTCAGGCTCAACAATTAATTTTACAGGTTTTTCTTCTACGTTAGGGATAATATAAACAGCTTTATCATCCATCACCATTTCTTGTAACCCAGTACCTTGTTTAAATCCGTTAGGTAATTCCACACAAGTGTGACCATGCCAAAGTCCTACACGCCCTGTTTTATAGATTTCATTGCGCACATTTTCAGATTGTAAATAATCGATACTATCGTCTTGAGTTAAAGCTTCTAAAGCTAATTCAGTACCAAATAAAGTTACAGAAGAAGCTCCCGAAATCATTTTTACATTGCGAATTTTCTCTTTGATTGCTTTTGCATCGTAAGCTCCACGATGAATGAATTGAGTTGGTAAGTTCTCAACAACAGCGGCAAATGCAGAATAGCACATTTCAGCGATGTCACGTTCCATAGCTTCATATAATGCAGATACAAAGTTAGCCCATCCAGTTTTACGTAACATGATACGAGCGATGTGTTCGTAAACTTTAACTCCACGAGTTTCAGTATCTACTGATAATTCATATCCTTCACCGAAACGTTGACGGTCTAATGCCACACGTCCATCTTTAGAAATACGAGAAACTACTACTTCATTTTTAGATTCGATGTAGAATACAGTTTTGTCTCCACGAGCTTGAGAACGAGTTTCTACAAAGCGTTCGAAGAATGGGTTTTTCCAAGATTCATTGATGATTCCTTCACGTAATACTTCTTCAATGATAGCGAATACTCCTAAACGAGCATCTTCTTTACGGAACGCTAAGATGTAATCTTCAACTGTTGAGTTTGCGTTAGTTCCAATTACAGAATGGAAAGCGTTTGTAATTGCTTCCTCTGGTGTAAATACTGCGTCTGCTGAGAAGTTAGCTGGTACTTGAACTTCACCTTTATAGTTTGCAACCATGAATTTTGCTAATTCTTTTTTAGTAAATTGCATATGTATATTCCTCCTTATAAGTACACTACCCTCTAGGGATTAGCGTACTACCTCTAATTTAATTTTTAAACCTGCTTGTGGCATTAAAGAAATTTTTTGTCCTTTTTTACCTGGAGCCATCATTACTGGTAAGTGAGTTGGTAAGATTGATACTACACGTAAAGCACCGTTTGAATCTTCTTTTTCGAATTTACCTTGCGCGTTGATTTTTACAGTATCTCCTACTTCTAAAGCTTCTGGTGATACGAAGTAAGCATCAGTGTATTCAATGCGGTCTAATTTTTGTAATTGGTATGCAGAGTAAGTTACTCCTGGTTCTAAAACGAATTTACCAATTTGTCCATCGATTGTGCGGTATTGCTCAACGTTGATTTCAGGAGCAACGATGATGAATTTTCCTTCTACTGCTTCTGCAGCTTCGAAAGTTGCTTCGTGTACATGGTCATAAGCACGACCTTTATCTGCTTCTAAAGTATCTCCTAAAGTTACGATTGAACCATTAGGTTTAACTTCCTCTCCGTCGAACATAACAGTTTGTGGACGACCAATTTCCATTTCTTTAACATTTGATGTATTGCACATAAATAATGCCATATAGACATACCTCCTTGAATTTTCTCGATTTTTATATTCATTATCACATACTACTTAAATAAGAACTTGGCATATTGAATGTTTGGTAAAGTCTCTTCATTTGAAGTAGGTGTGGCAATGTTTACTTTAGGTTTTGATTGTTGTTTTTGCGTTTTACGATTTTGACGAGCAATACGCCCTGCAATAATATAAAGTTTGTCTTCTAAAACCTTAGGTGTTAAGTCCCCTAAATTTTCAACCAACTCTTTATATTCGTCAGTTTCTTGTAAATCACTAAATTGGTCTAAAACAGATTGTTGCTCCTGCATTAATTTGTCTTTTTCAATTTGTGATTTGTATTGCTTTAATGCGTCTAATTCTTGTTGAAGTGTAGCGACTTGATTTTGCATATCTTGTTGTACTTGTTGTAATTGAGTAGTTAAGTCATCTCGCTCTTTGGTTAATTCAACAATAGTACGTGACAACTCTGCCTCTGTTTCCTCAAGTTTTAATTTATAATCCACTTCATCTTTTTTAACTGGTTCTTCCACCTTAACGTCTTCTTGTTTAGGTTCTTCAACCACTGATTGAGGTTGTTCTTGTTGCCCCTCATTTTCAACAACAGTTGGAGCTTGCTCTTCTGTTGCTTGAACTTGATTTTCCTCTGGCATAGTGTTTCCTCCATTTTCAAATTGATTTAATTCAAACATCATTTGTTGGTAATCATTCCCATCTTTGGCGAACACTAAATTAGCCTCCCCAAAAGCTGGATTTACACCAACCCCCAAAACAGTAACAGCAGTAAAATAAAAGCTTTCCACTTCAATAGTACCATCCTTCTTACGTTTTGGTTTATTCATCATGACTTCCATAGAAACGTTTAGGTCTCTATGTTTTTGGATAAATTCATATTCACGTTTCTGACGTTTCCATAATAAAACCTCTGAACATAAATATTCTTTTACTTGTCCATTAACTTCAACCTCTTCAATCCATTGTTGACAACTTTCCGCAATAACACCAATACCATAGGTTAACGCATTTCCATCATCTTCAAATTCATGAGATTTAAGGTTGCGTGTATCTCTGTCATATTGTGTTACTAAAGGAATGTTCTTTAGGGTTGGTAACGCTTTCATTGTTCCGTCATATGAAAATTTAGCACCATTATGAGCCTTTGAATCAATAGCCATAATTCTTAATCGTGCTTTATGAAAAGAGGGATTAAGGGTAGATTCAAAGTCTGAAAATGTAGCCAATGTTGTAAACTGCAATTTTTGCTCTTTCATCCCCTCTCACCCCCTTTCAATTACTGGTTATATTCTTCATTAGTTCCTGCTTCTTGATTTTTAATAGTGTTATCACTATCTGAATCCTCAACAGTAGGAGCTCCTCCTTCACTGTTAGCCATACCACTTTGGGTATTTGAAGAAGACATTGGAATAAACTTCGTTGGTATTTCAAGAATTTCATTTTGAATGTAATTCATTGCCATCATTTCTTGTTGGTTCATTCCTAGAATTGCGCTTACATGGGCTTGTACAGGTTGTCCATATTGACCTGCCTTCATGTACATATCAAATACCTCTTCTTGATTGAAGCGAGTAATATCTAATAATTGCACTCGGAAGTTTCCTTTATGTCTGTACACGTACTTACGTGTTACCCATGTTTCAATTTGTCGGTTAAGTTGGAAGATTACTGACTCATCTACCTTAATTGAGTACTTTAATGCAGTTGTACTATCACTATTAAATAGTAAACGACTGATACCCAATGAATCATATAATTGGTCTGTTGCCTCTTGTACTTTGTTGCGACTATTAGTAGCACCATCGGAGAACTTAATAGCCTCCCACTCCATAGGTGAATAGAAGATACCAATTGAGTCTGCAATCGAGTCACGAGCCAATTCATAGAACATGGTAGCTGTACTCATTTTAATGGCAAACGCATCTGGTCGTTCTTGTTTAGCACTTTCAAAACGAGGGATTTTAAAACCAATAATTTTATAATTTGATTGTTCTTCTGCTACCTTTGCCAATGCTTTATAATCTTCAATATTTTGCACATCATTGTAGATACTTGCATATGGAGGATAACAGTAGTCCAATTCCTCTTTTAATTTTATGCAGATAGATTTTTCTGCAGGAATGTCAACCCAACGTTTGCGTGGGTCTTTTTTATAGTTGTTAAATGCTTTAGTGAAGAATCCAGGAATATACTGTTCAAATTCCTCTAGTAAAGAAATATCAACATCAAAGTTTTCTTTCTTTTGGAAGAATGTCATATCCATTTGGAAAATAAAGCTTCCATATTCAACTCCACTAATACGACAATAGTCTGGATTTATTGACCTAATTGAATATCCAGTAGCATCCTCATCACCCTCGAATTCAATTCCATAGAATACATCAAAACGTAAACAAGTGCGGTATACTTGAATTAAATTCTTAGGTAGATTTAATTTTGTAAGATAGTCCACTGCTTTTTCATATTGTACTTTTAATGTACCTAAATTTGTACGAGTGGGAATTACCAATGGCGCAATAACAGGAATACTTGATAAGTAGTTTACCACACGTTGGTAAATTTGACTTGTATTCTCTAGGTAACGTGCTAAGTCACGTAATTCCTTCTCGTGATGACGAGGGTCTTTTAAAAACTTTGCAATTTGCTCAGGTTTAAATTCTTGATAGTGTTGTCGTGCCGACATTGAAATCCATGAATCTTGTCGAGATACACTATTGTTTAAATTTAAACGTTTTGCAAACGTAAGCAAATCTTTTTGATAATCCTGCTCACCGTAGTTAGGATTGGTGTCCCAATTAAATAAACCTTCAATCATTTCTTCTCTTTGTTGTTGTTGTTCCATTCCTCTCTCACTCCTCTCTATCTAATTCTTGGTTTGCGAACCATTGTTCTTAAAACCGAAACAATATCTTCTTCCTCTTCTTCGTGGGATTCATTGCAATTAAACATTATATAGGCTAAACCATAGAGAACCGCAGAGTAAATATCCTTATCTGCACGTACCAACTGTCCAACTTTTAATTTATTGCTACTTGGAATTTGCTCCACTGTAAGATTTTGCACTTCTGCTATAAAATTCTCGGTTCTGAGGTAAGGCAATACATCAGATACTAAATAGTCCTCATCTGGAATATCCAATGCTTTACTAACGTCAAAGGGCTGTAATATTCGTAGCACTTTTGTTTCCACACAGCGTATGAAGTTTGTAATCATTTCACTATTGTTTGATTGAGCCTGAACTCCAAAAACCAAACGTTTTGCATAATTATAGGAAGAGCGAAAATCCAGGTTCATACAATCCAACGCTTCCATTACCTCTCCATCTTCAAGTATCTGTTCGTCGAGAATGTAATCGAGCATTCCGACTCCCATTCCATTTGCGTCAAGAATTAGTGCCTGAGCATTATAAAGTTTAACTAGTTTTTTACAAATTATTGTTTGCTCTTTAAAGTTCATTCCATTAGGTAACTTTATAACGTTTACCATCTGAATTTCTCGAACCTTACCTTTTGTGTCCCGCACCACTTTTAGAACTGCTATTGCACTAGCATTGTTGGATTCTTTTGTTGACCTCGCCACATCGACAGATACATAATATTCACCGTCTTTTGTAGGCTTCATTTCAGGTTTGGATAATGTTTGCAATGATTTTAATAAATCAATATCAACAATACATGAACCGTTATTAATTGCCCAACGACTAGCGTAGTTGAAATTAAACATTAATTGTCCTACCTTATCAACTAAAGCCTCCACCTGTTCAACGCTTCGACCACGACCAAATTTAGCAGGTAGTCGATAACTAGCTCCATATACAAACGTTTCCTTACAGTTTGCTTTATCAATTACTAATTGCTTGCAAAACTCATATGCTTCATTTTTATAGTAAGCTGTTGTTACAAAGTTTTGCTTGTTACGACAATAAGGGTCATATACAGATTGATAGCGAGGTGATTTTAATTCCTCAGATGTTAACGGTTCGGTATTATCTCGATAATTGGTGAAATTCATTAAGGCTGCTTCTTCAAATGTAATCCCATTTCTACGTAGACCTTTGGCATTCGAACCATTGGTTACGTTGGTTACAACAGAACCATTTTTAAAGCAAATCTCCACTGCATTATCTGTAATCTTTACCTTACCATCAATTTCTTGTGCAATAATGGGATAGAACTGCATAATGTCTGCATGCTTATCACTAAAGAACCCAGCACTTGTTTGAAGTGTTTGGGCAGACATAGACCACGTTGTACGTGGATATAAAATAGCCATAATATAAATGGCTAGTAACTCAAAAGTCGTCTTTCCGTAACCACGGGATAGTACCTCAAAGTTATAGGCAAAGCGACACATTGAGCGTAGAAGTAAGCGCTGGTCTGCTCCGATTTCGATACCAACCTTTTTAACTTCTCCTGTTTTCTCATCTATTTCTGTCGGCGTTATCCAATCCAAGAAAATATCTGGGCAGGTCAATACCAACGGAAATAAGCTATAAGTTCAGACCATCTATCTAATTGTTCTTCTTGAGAGTATTCCGATTTGTAACTTGCGACTTCCATTGGTTATAACCACCCCCTTAGATTAGTTTATATTCTTTTTTCTTAAAAAAAGATTGTGTATACAACACAATCTTTTTACTATGTATTAGCTTGCGTATTTCCAAACGTAGCCCCCACAAGTTAACTGTCTTCCTTTTAAACATGCTACAATATTAGGGATGTTTAATCCTAATTCTTCTCCTGCCGCTTTACTACTTTCCCACTCTTTAACAATTTCACCATCTCGAGTGTATTGGATAATTTTCTTGCAGCCCACACCTTTTTTAGACTCACTTATTTTGCGCTTTGTTTCTCCTGTTCTTTTTTGACCGGTAAGAGCCTTGCGTATCTTTTCTTTACTTTCTTTACTGTGGTGTCTACCGTAAAAAGGGTTATTCTCACCCATGTTTATTTCCCTACACTTATCTCTATAGGCTTGTTGTTCTTCTTCTGTTTTACCTTCAAACCAACCGGTATGTCTTCCACCTGACTTAATATTATACCCACACCCACCTACACAAGTTGTGTTATAATAAGAAATATAGTATTCTTCCCATTCATTTCTTTGTTCTAGGGTTAGGTCTTCCTTTAAAATAACTATTTTAAAATTCTCTATTCCATATTTTGTAATTGCTCTATCTAGAGGTAATTGTTTACAACAAACATGAGAGGCATGTCTATTTTTAAAATTCATTGCCTGTCCTATGTATTTTTTATCGTTAATCTTATTAACATACATATAAATACAATTAAAATGCTGTTGCACTTCATCCTTGTCACAATCATAAACAATTTCTTGCATCATTATTACCACTGTCCTGTTCCTTGTAAAAGTCACCACTCATCTCACTGAGTAAATTGGTGCTATTAAACTAAAAGTGGTGAGATAACATAACCATCCGAACAGTAGACAATTATATTCACTTTTAGCTTAATACCACCAATTTAAACACATAGTAATTATACTATATAGGGGGTTAAACATAGCCCCCCTATATTAACTTATATTCTTTTTTCTTTCCTTTTGTACTTGGGTCCAGGTCTCCCAAGTCCCCATTTTCAATATCGGCATTATATTGCTCATTAAAAGCGTTAACTCTATCTACGTAATGGTGATACAGCTCCTCGTAAGGCGCTTCTGGTAAGCCCAGTACATGGCGGTCATAGTTTACAATTTCGTGCATAAGAAAATCCAAAGCATCTTGGGGTTGTTTATAATATTTCATTGGTAAAGGAATGAAACCATCACGTTTAGCAACCATTCGAGCAATTTCACTAAAGCTGTTTGCTCCACCAGTTGAGAAGTCTTCTGCTTTAAGTTGTGATGGGTTTAACTTAGCATCTGTACGAGCATCTCTTAAAGGTTGTTTTAATTTATCCATTGTGGTAAAATCGTCTTGCTCTTGTGCTATATTGAATTTGATTTGCAAAGTACAATAATTTCGTACTGCAATGTCGTGCATGGAAGAGCGAATAATATACCCACCTTGGACAATTTCTTGATATAGTTCTTCACAGCGTTCTAAAAACTCCAAAGATGTGTATTGACCCCACTTAGAGCGTAGGCTATCTAATTTTTGTTTTTTACTTTTACGTTCTTTGGTGATGCGCTCTTCATCTTGTTCAATCTCACCAGCAACAAAACCTTCACTTAAATCAACAGTTTCTATTTCTTCATCATGTAAACTATCAAAGTCCTCAATAATCTCAAATATAGAATCTTTAAAATGTAAATCATGTACATCTTTATTGATGCGTAATTTATTAAAATACTGACTTAATTGCCATTTTGGTGTTACCTTTTTACCTATAACTTCCTCAAAAAAGTTTTGGAAGAAAGGTAAATCTAGGTATTTACATAAATCTATAAGTCCCTCACGATATAAACCATTTGACCTAATTGCAAAGGCATACATACATTCCTTACACGTTGGTAATACCCCTCCTGGCTTATTTGGAAACGCATAAAACTGGTCGCCAGAGAAAGTACCTCCACATTTTGCACAGACAAAGTTCTTAGGTTTTTGTGAAGTATTCAAATCTTTTAATTTTTTAGCCATTCAAATTCACCTGCTTTCAAATTTTAATATATTATCTTTATCAAACACTTGCGAGAGGAGTTTCAAGTGCTTGATAAAGATAATATAAAAAGGTGGTATTAAACCACCTCTTTTATTTTAAGTTTAATTCGTATGTATTTATTTTACCACTTTTCTCCTTAAAACACAATAGTAAAGCTCCGCTAGGAGAGGTTTTCATAATTTTTTGACTATAAGGACATGAACCTACAACACTGGGTACACTAATTACTTGAGTTGGATTACCGTCTTGTGTAGTTGATACAGTTACACAACTATAGTGATGAATATGTCCCATAATTAAATAGTCATAATTTCTATGTCTTGTAGTCGATAAATCACGAATAAACGTTTCCTTATTCTTGACATTTTGCCCATGTAATAGTGCAATATTGTAACCACATAAGTCAATATCTAAAACACATTCTTCACCAATATTAATGTCAATACGCTCGTTAAGAGTTAATAGGTCTTTAATGTAGTTACCAATTAACAACTCAACATCTTCTTGTAGTTCACCACTTTTTGTACCTAGTAGGCGTAGTTCACTATGGTTGGCATTAATGCAATGGTAATATGTAATATGAACATATTGAGAAAGTTGGTTTAGGAAGTTTGCAACTAAGCGAGCAATACCCATAACCTGTTCAATCATTGTTATCGAATTTAAGCTAATATCAGTGATTCTTAAAATACCTTGAATTAAATCTCCACAGCTTGCAATATGTAGGTGTGAAATACCTTCCTCTTCGATTATTTCCACAACATTGTTAAATAATTGATTAAAACGCTCTTGACAAATGTCTGGTGAATATTTATTTACCCCTACGTCAAATGTTGCCCCATAATGAACATCTGCGAAAACCAATAAATATTCCTTATTAACTTGTTGAGTATAAGTAGGAATAAATTGAATTGGTTCTAGTGGATTATTCACTACCGCATCTCGAATACTGGCATAAAATAATTCCTTGCGAGATTCTTCACGAATGGTTTTATTTAATTCACTTCGTAAGGTTGAAATTTTAACTCGTTCTTTTTGTAATTCAATTTTCTTCATTTCTAATTCATGTAATAAATCACTCTGCATATCTTTAGGTGAAGATTGTATAGACATTTGTTCCATTTGTTCTTGGCAATATTGATATATCTTATAGGCACTAAACTCACCAACATTTACTGCTTTACGCAATGTGTCCCTATGAACATCTAAACTAAACTCTTCTACAATATCTTGCCATTCACAATCAATGGTTTTTTCAATTTTAGCACAAATGCAACGCCAACAAAACTCCCATTCTGTTTCGTTATCTCTTCGTTCAATACCAAAAAAGTTATTTTTCATAATGTTCCTCTCCCGAACTTCAAATAATATAATAAAAGAGCCTAACATGTAGGCTCAAGTGTATTTCATGTGTAATATGGTGCTAGATGACAGAATTGAACTGTCAATACGACATTACCATTGTCGTGTGATACCATTTCACCAATCTAGCATTATGGCGGGATATACAGGACTCGAACCTGTGACATTTTGATTAACAGTCAAACGCTCTACCAACTGAGCTAATATCCCTTATGGCGGAAAGTGAGGGATTTGAACCCTCGCACCGATTACTCGGTCTAATGCCTTAGCAGGGCATCCTCTTCAGCCTCTTGAGTAACTTTCCTTTTGGGGCTTCCTGTAGGATTCGAACCTACGACCAATCGGTTATGAGCCGATAGCTCTAACCAACTGAGCTAAGGAAGCATTTAGAGTGTATATGGACGCATCCATACACACTACCCGAAGTCCGCAAACTTTTGGGTTAATCCAATTATTGTTAGGGAGTTTAATGTCATCCCTAAGACAATTAATATTCAATACCCTCTACGTGGTAATCATATTCTTCTAAGAATGTATGTAATTCTTCTACTGTTGATGGAACTTTAACTCCACCTTGACCTAAAACTTTCTCAACTTCTTTTAATTGTCCGATAGTTGCTTCTGTTAAGTTAGGATTTTCTAGAGGTAAACCAACACCGTCTTGAGTGTAGTCCATTGTAATAACTTGCCCACCTTTAAACTCACCGTTTAACCAATGGGTTAATTGTGTAGTTACTGCGACATCTAATCGTTTCATTGAAGAAGTTAACATAATAGAGTTTCCATTTGAAGTTACTCCTTCACTATATTGGTCAACGTCCACACCAACAACATAAACGTCCTGTCCATTTTCAGAGCGAGTTTTAGCTTCGGCGATTAGTCCTACACCAACTCCACCTGCGGCATGGTGAATAATATCTACACCTTTATCATATAATCCACCACCAATGGCTTTACCACCATTTACATCTGTAAACGAACCAGCATAAACATAGTCTGTTACATACGCATCTGTACCAAAATGTTTATTAGCATAAGCTACACCTGCTACATAACCATAACCAAACTTAGCTACCGAGTGAATATTAAACCCACCAACAAATCCTAGTTTACCAGTTTGAGTTTGTAGTGCACTTGCTACTCCACTTAAAAATCCTGCTTCATGTTCTGTAAAGAAAATTGAAACAACATTATCATGTGTTACATATTCACCATTTTTAGAAGGTTGTCCATCAATTAAAATAAATTCAATTTCTGGATACTCTTCAGCAACCACATGAGCAGTTTCCTCAAATGCAAATCCTGGCATTACAATAACTTCGTTTCCTGCTAAAATTAAGTTATCGATAGCACTTACAAAGTCTTGTAAAGTTTCACCACTTGGTTGAATGTATTGTACTTCTACATTTTCATGTTGAGATTGGAAATTTAATATTCCTTCCCAAGACCCTTGATTAAAAGATTTGTCATCGATAGAACCACTATCAGTAACCATACCGACTTTAATAGTTAGTTGTTCCTCTTTTGGACTACACCCAACAAGAGTTAAAATACCTAGAAAGATTAAACCCCACATTTTCTTCATATAAACATCTCCTATTCAAAAATGAAAATATCATCTGTTAATTTATCAACTTTAGTTGCAACAACATAGCCATTCCCTTTAGTTGAGAAGAAGTCATGATTTTTAGTTTCAATGGAATATCCATTCATAACAACAGGGTTAATATCTGTTTCAGTAACATCAAATAATAACGTTTCATAACCTAAGCAACTTAAAGCATAATTCACATTAAACTGTACATATGTTTTTACCTCGTTATATAAACCTAAGTCGTTGTAAAGTAGGTAAGAGTATTGTAACTCTAAATCGTAGATTTCATTAATCATGTTAATTGCCATATTGGCATTTCTTTCTGCCTCTTGAACATCCATTTGAGCTAGTAGGTCTTGTGCAAATTTACCACATGCTAAAGTATGTAATTTCTCGTCACGCATAATTAAGTTGATGATTTCACCACTGTGAATCATCTTACCTTGACCTGCTAGATATAGTGGTAGGAAGAATCCAGAATAGAAACAAATACCTTCTAAACATAATGATGCTACATATGACATATATAGGTTGTCTTGTGTATTGTATTGCTTAACAATTTGAGATAGCTTATCTTGTAACTCCTCGACTTGCTCAACCCAAGCAAATAACTCGTCAATGCGTTCAGTGGTGCATAATGTTTGGAAAATAGTTGAGTAGGAACGAGCATGAATAGACTCGAACCCACCAAATAAAGCTAATAGTGATTGGATAAACATATTGTCTGATTGTTCAGCTACCTTATTAATACCAGTTGTTTGATTGGTATCTAATAAAGTTAGTCCAGCTAAAATACGTTCATATGTTTCTTTTGTTTTTTCATCTAAATTAGACCAACATTCCTTATCATCTGAAACAGGAATCTCTTCTGGCAACCAGAATTGTTGAGTTTGTTTTTTATAAATGTCATCGTAGAATTTGCAACTAGGGTCATTCCAATTAACTGCTTTTAATGTCTTAGTCATCACACACACCTCCGATTACTTGTTAGCCAATTCTAACACTTGCTCTTTAGTAATTGTTCCGTGATGACGATGATACTCTTCACCATCTTTGATAAACACTAAAGAAGGAACAGAGAATACGGTAAACTCACCTGCAACCTCTGGACACTCTTTAACGTTAACCGAGTAAATGGTAGCATTAGCTCGGTCATCAAAGAATAATTGATTTAATTGGTTAGTTACTTCCTGACAAGGTGCGCAACCGTCTTTATAAAACTTTAAAATGTGTGCGCCATTCTCGAATAATTCATCTAAATCCGCTTCTAAATAATCTTTCATATTCACTAAATTAATCATAAAATATCTCCTCTTCAAATTAATTAAACAGAGCAACTTTCACATTCTGTTGCACTTAATAAACGTGTGCGTGTATAGTATAAAGATTTTAAACCTTTATGATGCGCATACATATAATAACGTACTAATTGACTTGTTGGTGTTTCACTATCTACGTATAAAACCAATGAAATTCCTTGGTCAATATGTTCTTGTGCTTCTGCAAACAAATCAATCACTTTCATCATATCCATATCATATGCCGATTGATAGAAGAAGAAGTTATTCTTACTTAAATATGGCATAGGATAATAAGTTGTTGAATCACCATATGTACGAGTTTCAACTGTACTTACGATTGGAGCGATTGAAGGTGTAGCATTTTGCACGTAACCAATAGACTGCGTTGGGGCAATAGCTAAACGATAGGCATGATACATACCATGTCTACTAACCAATACTGCCAACTTCTCCCAGTCTTTTTGTGTTGGGATGTTAATTCCTTCAAATAACTTTTGCACTTTCTTAGTTGTAGGTGCATAGTCATTTTCTAAATATTTTTTAAAGTAGTTACCATTGGCATACTCTGATTTATGGAATCCTTTAAACACTTCTTTTTTCTCCATTGCAATTTCAACACTTGCTAAGATAGAGTAGAAGTTAACCATCATAAAGAATGTACGAACAAAGTCTTTGGCATACTTACTTTCATATGCGATTTTATTTTTGGCTAAGTAACCATGGAGATTCATAGCTCCTAAACCAACTGCATGTAACTCTTCATTTGCTTTACGAACACCCGGAGCATTTGCAATGTTGCTCATATCTGAAACGCTAGTTAAAGCTTTCATGGCAGTCTTAACACTTTGCTCAATAGACTTGTTTTCCATAACATTGGTAATGTTTAAAGAGCCTAGGTTACAACTGATGTCACGTTTAATAACATCTTCTACACCATAGTCATTGATTTCAGATGTTTCTTGTAGCTGCATAATTTCACAACATAAGTTAGAAATCTTAATATCTCCTAATTCTTTTAAAGCGTGAACTTTGTTTGCATTCGAGCGATACATGATGTAAGGATACCCAGACTCGAATTGAGTACGAGCAATATTGGTTAATAGTTGACGTGGGTCTAATTGACGTTTCTTAATGTTTGGATTAGCCACTAAGTCATCATAAACTTTATCAATATCTAAATCATCAAGATGCTCTCCATATTGCTTATAAACTGTATATGGTGCAAATACATACATAGGTTTGTTTTCTCGTGCTAACTCTACAAACTTATCTGGGACTACCACCCCAATAGATAATGTTTGTAAACGTGATTTCTCATCTCCACTAATTTTCTTGGTTGATAAGAATTCTTCAATGTCCCAGTGGAAGATGTTTAAGTAAGCAACACCTGCACCTGCACGTTGACCTAATTGGTTTACATATGAGAATGTGTCTTCCATTAATTTCATAACTGGAACAATACCACTAGAAGCTCCTTCAACTTCTTTGATAGCTTCTCCACGAGCTCGAAGTTTTGATAAGTTACAAGCCACACCACCACCAATTTTCGATAGTTGCCCCATAGTGTTCATATTATAGTTAATAGAGTTTAACGAATCATCCATCTCTAATAAGAAACATGAAACCATTTCCCCTCCACGAGCTTTACCAGTATTCATAAATGTAGGTGTGGCTGGCTGGTATTCTTGTTTAATCATAGACTCTGCCAACTTCCAAGCGTAGTCTTCATCTCCTTGTGCTAAATATAGGGCGCAAGCCACAATACGTTCTTCATATGTTTCTAAATAATGTTTTTTATCATTTGTCTTTAAAGCATATGATTGATAGAATTTACTGATAGCCATGTATGATTGGAACTTAAACTCATATAAGTAAATGTGTTTTGTTAGTTCCACAATAAAGAACATATCATACATATCTAAGAAGTTGATATAGTATCCATTACCGATTAACCACATCATACGTTGCTCATGTGTTTCAAATGGATAGTATTTTTCTACCACTTCTTTTTCAAATTCTTCAACTGCTAATTTGTCTTTTTCTAATTGATAGAAACCATCTACTTTTTGCATAACTTCATTGTTTAATTTAATGTACTCTTTCAAATTGTCTTCTCCCTTTTAAAATAAGATAACCATGTTAGCTCACTGACTAACCTTTAATGGGAGTGTATTATTTACACAATACAATTCTTTATGTATAATAAAACACTGTATTTTGTAAATAATTAAGGTTTGTTTTCTGTCTAAACCTTAAAACGACTGTCTATTCCTTCGTTGGAAACCATTTTATCTCGAGAACTTACTGACTTATAAAACCAACTTCTATAGCATTAATCGCTTGTGTACGTCTACACATTGCTATACAGTAGTTTTTCAAAGGGACTCTGCAAACCCAATAGGTTAATGACTATCAGACTAGAGATTGTCGCTATGCTTGTAGGTCATTACCCCCACAAATGCTCCCTACTAGCCAGTTCGACTGGATTACCCAATCCCCACAGTTATGGACTGTCAACCTTTCAATGTCCTACCACTGTTTCTATGAAGTGCAAGGCATAGAGCTTCATAGATTCCACCACCCATGCTAGATGTCGTAGGTTCTGACGGAAATTGTATTGTGTAACACCTTGTTTACTATCGCCAATCAAGGAGGGCTACTGCTATATTTTATCGTCCGATAGCTCGGAATAGGCGCTATGCTACACTTTTGTCCTACACCTCTTCATCTACATGAAGTAGGCATTTCTATCTACTGTCGCTAAGGACTATCTTTAATTCTGTGACGACTGAGCTTCCAACCCTCGAAGGCATTGTCTTTTAAGTATTACTACCCCACTCGTGAGTAGTGTTATTGTACTCCTTGACGGGACTTTCTCCCTTGCCACCCTATACCTCGTAAGGCGATACGGCAACTTAGAGCTTGGTAATGGCTTCAACTTTTTAATTTATTCCGACACTAGACAAACGTGAGTTGATTAACACATTAGAAATCAAGTGCCACACAATTACAACATAGCCCTATTGTATACTTGACACAAACTGGTCGGGATAATGTAACTTAACGTGCTTATGAATAATCAATCTGTCATGCCCACGCATGGGGATGTAGTTTAGAGTCTTCACATGACTATCGGACTAAGTGGTACAGCTAGAACGCCTCCACCCTAAACAAATCGGTCTTATAAAAACTTTAAAACTTCAATCCGTAATACCACCTATTGTAAGTAAGTGGGAAGTTTTTTCTATCTGTCATCGTCTATTCGATAAGAGATAATTGGTTAACTTACAATCAACCAATAAGAATTATGTATTTTACATTATTGTTATATACTATTCCATTTTAAAAGTGTAAAAATTCAATTACATCTTTATTTACTTCTGCTTTAACACAATCCATAATATTTACTTCAAAACCAAGATATTTTAAGCTTTTAGCAATAACACGTTCAGTAGTATTAACTAAAACTTTATCAACACGATAGTTTTCAAATAAATATGCTTCTAATGATTCTAAATCACCTATAACATAATACATTGTGTTAGACTCTAAATCTGAAACTTGAAACTCTAACGTATTACTATCATAGATAAAAGTTGATACTGTAATTTGTTTTTTCATATTGTTTTCCCCTTCAAATTAAATGTTCAAATTGAGGTTTAACCTCTAACAAACCACTCGACAAGAATATCTTAGAGGAGTAATAGGCGTAAAATAGAAAAAGGAGTGATGAATACGTCGAGTGGTTTGTTAGAGGGGGTTGTAAAAACAACCCTATGTATAACTATACTAAATCTGTATAGTCTAAAATTTCTTCCTCTTCTTTACGTTCTACTTTAATTGTTACAACTTGATTGTGTAAGTCTAACGCTGATAAAGCTAAATGTGGTTCTACAATACCTTCTGCTTCGTTTTCAACAAAGATAACACCATTATCATCAATTGTTAAAACTCCTGTAGTTTCGAACTTTGTTCCTACACCAGTAGATTTTTTAATCTTTGTCATTGGTTTTGACATTCAAATATCATTTCCTTTCAAACTATTGTAAGGTTTTACACCTTACACTTATATTGTATACTTTTTGTTTGTAATTGTAAACCTTGAGTTAAAATTATTTACCTCTTTTACGTTTAGCAAGTTCTTGTTGATATTTTTTAGTTTCATTAACATGAAACATTTCTTCGTATTTAATAAGTCTTCGTAAAGCTTGTTGTTCCCTACGTTTACGTTTATTAATCTTACGTCTTTGTTTCTTACGTTCTTTACGCTGTAATTCTTTTTCAAGTTCTTTTTGTTCACGTTCTTTGGCAACTTGCATTTCGTATAATTTTCTACGTTCTTCTTGTTCCCTATATTCTTCAACGTGTCTCCAAGCGTCATCCCAATCTTTAGAACGTCTACTAATACTACAGTATAATTTAGCTTTTGGGGTTGTTTCAATTTCCTCTCCTGTTTGCACGTCTATCATTTTTTTCTGTGGTGACAAACGCTTTTCTACAAAAAGAAAATCTAAAACCTTTACCCTGTCATAACCCTCATCTAACATTTCCAATGCTACCACACCATAAGTATCGTAGATAAGGTCGGCAACTTTATAGGATATGTCCAAACGAATAGCTAATCGTTCTATAAACTTCATTTTAAAAGCAGTGTTTTCAATTTTACTTCTGTTTCCCATTAGGTTTTCACCACCTTTAAAACAACATCCAAAAAGGGGAGTTGGGTGTTGTTTTAAAAGTCCACCTAGAGGTCGATACAACTAGGTGGCGAGGAGAGAGAGGTTATAAAAGAGTTCACTATTGTAAAGGGGTTGTAGTGAAATGGATAGATATGTGCAATTGCTACTATATATCTATCCATGTAAATACTTTTAAAAAAATTAACTATTTAACACCCTAAAAACATGGTAATACCAACGTTTATCGGGATTTTTAAGTGTTTTGAGTTTTTACCAAAAAACCACATTTTTAAGCAAATGTGGTTTTTAACATTCTATTGTATTCCATATTTTCTTTCTATTTCTTTTAACAAATATTTTTACTTTTATATGAGAGTCGTTTCCTTTTAAATGTTTGTTGTAAAAACTTGGATAGAGTCTCTCCATGTCTAGTAAAAACTCTTTCTCAATTATATCCCATTGCTCTTCTGTTGCATCGTATCCTTCTACTATAACTGTTTTGTCGCCCCATTCGCATACCTCTCTTGTCCACTCCCCATGTTTTTCACACTTTTTCTTAAACAGCTCCACAGCAGCTTCGTTTTCTTTTGCTCTTTCACGGTTTTTCTTTAAGCGTTCTTCACGTTTTTTAATTTCCACTTGAACGTTACTAGGTAATGAATCAATATCTGTTGTGTTAAATATTTGATATTTTTGTTCTTTAACCGTATACAACCCCTTAAAACGGGTGTCTTCCCTTGCTTTGTATAAACAGTGTAATTTGTAAATAGGAATTTTAATTTTCTTTTCTTTTTTAAAATGGGAAAGAGATTTATAAAATTTTATTTCTCCATTGTTAAATAAAACAACAATTTCCATAAAACCCAACTCGTCAACCAATTGATAAATATTATAGTTAAATTTATGTATCTTTTTTAAATAATTATATATTTGTTTTTCAGTGGTATCCTTATTTCTCTGTAATAACTTATTTATTTTTGTGGGTAAAGAGAGCTTTCGCTCTCCCTCTCCACCACCCTCACAGTAATTATAGCCACACTTTGGGTCGGTACATTTGTATAAAGCTATATAATACTTTTCTCTTTGGTTTAACTCCTCTATGGTGTTACATTGTTCTATAATTTCCACTTTAAAGTTGTCAAAACCATATTTTTGTATAGAGGTGTGTAAATGCGAATTACACCTTGTACTCCAATACACTCTTGAAATACCTACTCCCTTACCACAATATCTTTCGTTAAATGTTCTACGTGTTTGTCCTATGTAGACCTTGTTATTAATTAAGTTTGTTATCTTATAAATAATCATTTTTTTACTACTAAAAGAAAGTAGTTCTTGTTCTGTGTAGCTAACCATTTATAACAACTCTTCCCCTCTTAATTTCCTCCGCACATTTAGGACAGTATTTAGGTTTACTTCTTTTTTGTATATAGTCATATTTACCACAACACTGACATACATAATATCTTTTCCCATTAAAATAATTATCGTAGAAAATCATGCAGTTATTTATAAAAGTTTCTTCTGGATTTGGCGTGTTGGGAATGGTTGAAATAGAGTGAACAATATTCTCTTCTTTTTTATTTATAAAAAGAACTTGTAGACTAAGACTTCCAGCTTTCCTAGAGGTAACAGTTAAACCACTGTCCTGAAGCGCTTTAAACATTTTTTCCCTTGCTTCCATGTTTGGCAACTTAACTTTTATGTCCCTACAAAACACCGTTGTTTTATCTAATTCAACCCACAAACTATCTTTTTTATAGTTAATAACTTTGCAATAAACAAGTAAACCGAAAGCATATCGCCTTAACTTATCATCGTCTAGACTTTTAATTGTTTCAAGTTCACTATTTGTAATGTGTATTTCCTCAATATCTCTTAACTTATAATCTTGTTTACTAATAATGTCTTTAACAGTCGACTCAATTCGTCTACGCCACTTTTCCCCACTATCATTACCATTTACATCGCTCATAAATTGAACAACTAGTTCAACTGTTTCTTCTTTTGAGCAACCTTTTGATAAATAGTATTGAACAATTAGACGCAACTCTTTCATTACCTTTCTAGGTGTTACCTTTTTATCTCTTAAAAGGTTTTCAACGTGTTTAACTTCGTTTACTACAAACTCCATACTATTCAACTCCTTTGCTAAACATTTTAAACTTATAGCCTTTATACTCAAAATCATAATCTTCATTTTCAACCATTACAGGATAAGTAACAGTATTGTTATTCTTACTCAATAGGTTTCTAATAATTTGCTCCCCACACACAGACCATACAAAATGTTTAGAGCTTTTTACATCTTTATAGCAAATATCGATAAGAATGTTACACAACTCCTCTTCGTTTGAACAAATTGATAGAAGTTTGTCTTTTAAGTCGTTCAACATATTTTCTCTTACCATTGTCTTGTCTAAACTATTTGTTTTATTAAGCATAAAAACATTATTAATGTTTTTCATAGCTTGTAAGTAGTCTTTGTACAGAGGTAATACTTTAGTATAGTTAGATTTTTTGTAGCCACTATCTGTTTTTATTAATTCTACAAATTCGTCTTTCGTTGGTTTTGGTAAAGTAAACTTCTTAAATTCTTCTTCAACAAACCACGCTATTTTATTCATTACACTAGGAGAGTCGTCCACAATCTTTTTACGGTTGTAATAAAACACAGTATCTTTCTCTTCGTCTGTTTCTGGGTTTGTCAATACTTCGTCCAGTGTTTTACCAAAACGTCTTAAACAACGTCTATTTTCATCTTTCTTTAATTTGTTGTAATCTTTTTTAAGATGGTCGTATACATATATAAAGAAGTAAGGTTTTTTATCACATACCAGTGTACTATAGTATTCTTTATGTTGAACTACCTCTTCACTATCTCCCTCTGCAATGACATTGGCTTTGTGTGAAATCCAAGATTTGGGAAACCCATACTCAATTTTAATTCCCTTTGCTACGTCAATAGAATTTTGTGATAGCGCAATACAAGCCTGCACACGATAATCCAGTTCCAACCACTCTTTACTTCCATATGGAAATTTAGCCTTGTAAGACTCGATAGCAGTTGCCCTATTGGTTATTGTACCCACATCCTCAACATCGCCTTTAAGTAATAGCTTATCGGCATTAATAAATGAATCTTCGCTACACTCAACCTTACTCGCAGACTTTTGTAAACAGATAACAGGTAAAGATTGTCTTTTAGTACCTTTAATTATGTATTCATTGTCTGTTGTAAATGCCGTATCACCGTCAAAATCACAACCCGACATCCTTGCACAAGTGGCATCATAACCATTAAAGATTATCATTTCTCCTAAATAGCGATACCATTTCTTTGTGTCGTCATTTGTAACAAGTTTCATTTGGGCAATATTGTTGTAACTTACTTGTGGAGCTCTAAACCCAACAACATAGTCAACACCCAAACGATTCCAAAACTCACTATGAAACTCACCTTTTTGTAAAGTACCTTTTATTGGTAAACCTAACATACCTTGTGCCAAGATAATAGGGTCACATATTACTGTTTGGTAGTTTCCTCGAACTTTAATAGTTCCCTTTTTACAATCATCTAGTCGTTTCTTAATCATGTTGTTAATAGATGTTCTAACATAACTATCTTCGATAATTCTTGGTTCAACCATCATGGCTGTTGTATAGTCACCTCTTACAACATCACTGTCCTCATTTAAACTCATCCCTCTTAGGTATACAAGAGCCTTTCTCCAATCAGCACCTTTAATTTCTTTTATTTCATCAAGTGATGGTTTTAAGAACCCACGTATATCCTCATCATCCCATTCCATAGCTTGAATAAATTGATAGTTGGTTGTACGTTCCATATCCAACACTTTAGGAGTTTGTTTTGTAATACTAAATGTATACCCATATTTCTGTGTTAGCTCGTAATAACTATCCCAACTAGAATAACAATTAGCTAGTTTAAGCATTGAGGTTGTTAACACTATATCAACCTCATCAATATTCCACACCTTGCCCCACACATCAGTAATTGTATCAATACCATGCTCTTTAGCAAACTCCTTGTAAGGGAAACGACATAGGACACCCTTACAAAAAGCATTTCGAGTAATAAACGAACTAGGTGTGTAGTCTAAGTGTAAGTCCTCAGCCCATAAATCTGCGAACTGTGGGTCAATAAACCCAAAACCATCACTACAATTTAATCCCATTTTGTATTCGTCTATTTGTGTAATAATTGGCTCTTCTTGTTTAGAATCGTCCAACTCTAATACAGAAGTTGTAATATCGTGCTCCACATCGTTGACAACGCAAACGTTGTATGTATTTCTAACTGGGTTGCTGCTACTCATAGTTAATGCCATGTAAGCAGATAGCTTGGCAGGTACGAATTTAACACTTTGGTCACGACCACAATCAATATGTTCCATCATACTGTCTTTGTATTCAGTGTTAATATAGAATACCTCGGACTTCTTAATAGAAGCCGAAGTACTTAAAAAGCGTGTAAACTTAACACTACTTATAACCTCTCCCGTAGTGTCGTCATATACGGAAATAGTAAATCCTTTATTTAATCTATCGTAATGACTAGATTTATCAATATGTATACAACATAAATGAGGAATATAAAGTTGTTCAAACATTTCCTTATTTACTTTTACTATTTGTTTTTTAGTTTGAGCAGTCGTCTTTTCTTTTAGTAATTGCCCTTTTTGTTGTTTTAATTTAACCACTCTTTCCTCACTATAATCGCTATTTGATAACTTATCAAGTGTACGGATTACATAAGAGGAAGCCAAACCAATTAACTGATTATTGGCTTTTAGTTCTTGCAAACTTATCTTCAATTCCCACTTGGGTTTAGATTCGCTAAGTAAAGTACTTGGAATTTTCACTATTTGTCTTGTTGAATATAAGTGAGCCATTCTTCCACCCCTTTTTGAATAGTTGATTTTAGAATTCAATTACACTATAAATAATTGAGTTTTGGTAATAGTCTTCAACCATGAAGTCCACATCAAATTTATACACTAAGTATTCAATAACTCGTTGAACCTTTTCTTCTAACTCATACTCACTTGAGTAACCACGTCTTCCACAAACTAACTGAATATTCCCTTTGCGAGTTAAACGTGCTTTACAAGCATCTTCAAACATATAGTTAATTTCTTCAACGATAGTTTCTAATAATTCGATGTTTGTGTTCATATTTGTCATAATATAATTGCCCCTTTACATTTGTGTTTTTCACTGCCTTCATTGGCATTCCACCCTTCATTTTGTAACTTACAATTATATTATATACTTTTGGTTTATAATTGTAAACCTTAAAGTCGAATTTTTTTAATATTTTGTTGTCTCCAATTCTCAAACTCTTCAACTCTTTCTTTCTGCTCATTTGTTAATGAGTCATAATTCATACCCTTATTCACTAACTGCTCTAAAATTGTTTCTTTGGCGTATAGATTAAAAAGAGGTAAGTTCACTATATCTCCCAAGCTACACCCCTCGCCCCTTTTGACAATGGTTAGATTTTTGGGGTAGGTCAATTTCAAACACTCCCCCTCATTGGTAATCTCAACCTTTGGTTTACATTTTAAGATTACTTCACTTCCAAATGGAACTTCATCAAAAATCGCAACGTTTTTTTGGAATGAGTCAACAAACTCACCTTCAAAAAGTGTCTCCCCTTCCTTATTCACTTCCACAAAACCTCCATCCTCTCTTACTCCTCTTACTTTCATACCCTCCTTTAGCCCACTAAAGGTAACTCGCTTTACTGTTCCATATCCATTAAAGTCTTTTTCTACCTTAACAATTTTGGTTATATAATATTTATTTCCACACTCATAAACAATATTGACCGCCTTATTTTTAATTTTTGTTAAATCCATTTTTTCCATGCTACTCTTCTTCCCTTCTATTTATTTCGTGTAGACTTAAATAATAGCATTTGTCAACTAAATGCTGTTCATTTTTACTTGGTTCTAGTTTAAGTGTGGCACTAGTAATATTAATTGCTTTGTAGCAATCTTCTTGTGTGGTAAAAGGTCTATATAGTTTATCTAATTCCTTTTCTCGTCTTAGTGATTCCTCATCCACAAAATACAACCCTTTTCTTGGGGTAACCAAGTCTCGCCATTTCTCATAGTCAGAGTCAAACTTATCAAATATGCGGTTTATGTTATAATCTAAAAACTTGCTATTTACCTTATTGTGATGTTCAGGTTCAATTTTCTTATGTAATGACTTAACGTTTTCCATTCTTAAATTAATATTCCCCCGACATAGAGCATTCAACTCAAACAGCTCGTCTCGACATAAACCTCTTGAAACCAGTTCGCACAAAATAACTTGGGGGACAAATGTAATGTCATAGCAAGAACAGTTAAACTCATAATTTGGGATATAGCGTTTGATATAGTTTTTTGCATACTCAAACACTTCTCGTCTTTCCTCTTTGTTTAAAGCTGTATAAATGGAGCTTACACTATTTAATTGCTCATCTTTATCATGGAAGGTATTCCATACCTTATAAGCTTCATTCACTCCTTCTAAAAAACGACCACGTTCTTCTGGAGTCGCTATATGCTCAATTAGAACTGACCTATCATTATCATCTAAAATATTTTCAAACCATAGCTTGCCTAAATTAAAATCAATTATTTTTTGCTTCTCCATTTGCTTTAAGGCAGTCATAGAGAATTTCTCCATCTTCTTTCTCGTGTCTTGAAATATATAGCTCACTACTCTTTTAGGAAGGATTTCTTCATAATAGCCTTGCAATTCTGCCAGTGTGTGGTAATTATTGTTGCATAGTCCTATTTCTTGATAGAATTGTTGTGTCTTGAAAGCAACTCTCTGTGAATTGTTTAAGTCCTCCAAGTCGGCACTCGCAATCAATAATAACATAATGGTAGTTGTTAAATCTTCATTTTTATTGAAGAATGAAGGTTTTTCCCAACGTTGCGTAAAGGTATTGTCTTTTCTTTTATCAACTTTTTCAATTGGTTTATCGTAAATCTCAATAATTGTAAACCTATGAGTTTTCTTTCCTGTTTTAGAGTCTATTGGGTTAATCCATTTAAAATGACGTTCCCACTCTTTGAACTGGAGTTGTTTACCTTTTCCTGTTTTTTGTTTATCGCCTATGTATTCACATAACGCTTTATAGTTTTTAAATTCCTGTCCGACCTTTAGTAAGTCGTATTTTATTTCCATAATTGCAACACTCCTTTATTTTTTGTCACTTTTCTCAAAGGGTATTAATAGATATATATAATACCCCATGAGATTGGTGACAAATTTTAATTACACTACTATTGTAAACCTTTGATTTACATATGTAAACCTTAGAAATTAAAAATTTGTCACTTTTCTCAAAGGGTATTAATAGATATATATAATACCCCATGAGATTGGTGACAAATTTTTGTGAGTAGCAATTATAGACCATTTAGTTGGGCTTTCTCACTACGTTCGTTCAAGTACGGACTTGCTTCGCAGAAGTCCGTTGATTATTTTATATAAATATATAATGTTCATCAACCTTACAAGACAGGAGTCCGTTTAGGACGAACTGGATTGAGTAAGGTTGACCTTGAACGAACGTAGTGAGAAGTCTTGGTTACATAATAAAAGGAGTATTGCTACTCCCCTTTTGCTTCTCGCATTAAACGTTGTACTATGTATACTTGACCTTTTGGTTTAACCATTGTGGTTGACACTTCTTTTTGTCCATATGGTGTGCTTACTATGCGACTATGTACTTCTAGGTAGCCTTGGTTTAAAGCGTATTGTGTTGGTTCTGTACTATATTTACATACCCATTTCCACTCACGTAGTTTATTATATAGTTTACGCTCACCAATTTGAATCTTGGTTTGTTTGTAACTAATCTTGGCTACTTCACGAACCAACAATGAGTCATCATTTGCTGTTACTGCATCTACATAGTCTACACAAGGTTGTTGCTCTTTAATAGTCTCTTCTTGCACCTCAATAGTTTCCAATAGTGGTTTGGTAATAATGTCTTCAAATTGTTTTAAAGCACCTACACGTTGTACATCGTTTGTTGCATTCATAATAGTTAAGATTGCGTAATCTCGTTCTGATAATTGTGGTATTTGAGTTTGTAATTGTTTCTCACACTCAATAAAGTATTTACGCACTTGTTTACTCAATCTCTTTGTTTCCTCGTTTGTTCGTGGAGCAACCCCAACACACATACAAATTTCTTTCGCAATGTCCAATCCTAGCACATATTCTCTAGTATAGCCTTTACTACTCATATATTGTGGGCTTTGTTGGAATTCCACAACGTTTCCTTTAAAGGAATCGCTCCAATAAGTAGTGTAATCTTGTCCTTCAATAGCATCTACATTCTCTAATTGGGTTTGCATCCAAGTACTAAAAGCTTTTTCCACTTTCAATACCTCATGTAGTTCACGACCACTAACTAGCTTCTGTCCTTGCTCATTGGTTTGGATTTTAATTAATTCATTTGTCATATGTATTATTCCTCCCTATATCAACCACTCTCTCGTATGGTTTACATTTGCATTATACAACATGGATTTATGTTTGTAAAGTATAAATTTATAATATTTATAAAATTCAATTTAACGTGCATTTTAGCCCCGTACAGAGGAGATACAACATAAGCCTTGTAAATATTAGGGTGAGAAACAAAGCCCCTTAAAACAGAGAAAAACCACCCATGTGGGTGGCTACATACTTAATAAATATTCCTCATTGTGAATGTCGTGTAGAAATTGCACAGTGCTATCAACATTTTGTTTGATGTACTCCTCAACTTCTTTTGTAGAAACGTCGAAAAACTCTTTACGGTTGTTAACTTTGTTAATACGTTTGGAATGAAATGCCTTGTGTAGTTGATGCTCCAAAGCAAAAGCGTCTTCTGAAAAGACAACACAATTTTTGTTGAAACGAAATGGTACAGAAGCAGAACCTAACTCATCAATACGGTCTTGAGGGTCTAATCGTCTAGTAACTCCAATTTTACATCCTTGCATGGAATCATTGGTAATAACATATACCCAACCTGCTTTATTGTGTATACGTTCTTCCAGGGTAATATCTTCTTCTTGTAGTTCTTCAATTTTAGTTTGCAATTCTTCTAAACGTTGTACGGTCTTGCCTGTTAATTCACCAGTACTAGGGTCTGCAGTTTTATATAAACGCTTCATTTCTGTTTCATATTGTTTTATTTCTTTTGTTAGTTTTTCACGCTCTTTGGCGATTTCACGTTCTAACTTCTCTTGTTCACGTATAATTTCTGCTTGCCTGCGAGCCTCTTCTTTTTCTTGTTGCTTCTTCATACATTGTTCATACACAAGATTGGCTAAATCTATTTTTAAATTAATGTATTCTTGGTGTAGTGTAATATCATAAGTTCGACAAAATCTATTTACCATATTGGCAGACTTTTGAATCTCCTTAACAACATTAGTAATATTGGTACGAGTGGTAATGGAGGTAATAAAATTATTTGATTCTGCATTAAATAAACGCAATGCCATTTTAATGGTGTTATTGATTTGCTTCTTACCTTCTGTTTTGGAATAGTTAACTCTCCATTCTGTACCACACGTACAAGCTCTACCATCTTTAATTAATTGTTTCATTTTATTATTTACTTCCTGAATAGCTTGTTTATATTCATTAGAATCGTTGTAACGATAGAATAAATCGTCAACTTTATAAACTCCACACTCATTAAGAAAAAGAGGAATACGTAACTCTTCTTCACGTTTGTTAAAAGAGGATAGGTTATTATGAAATTCTGTTTGTTGTCTTTTAAGTTCAAGGGCTTCCTCTTTAATTTGTTTAGATTGTTTTTCAATTACTTTAGATTGTTTTTCAATATTTTCTTTTAATTTTTTTATTTGTTCTTTTTCTTCTTTTATTTTATTTATTTCTTTTTTTAATTCTTCTTCTTTATTTTTAATTGCTTTTTTAATTTGTTTAGCAAATAACTTTTCAAACATTTTACCTACCCTCCTAATTGATTGTGTGTTTGTTACATAGTATATGTGTGTTTATTATATATTATTACCAAATATTTGTAAAGATGTAAAAATAAAAAAAGTAGGACGAATCCTACTTTTTAACTTGTTTTTGAATACGGTAACCCAAACCTCTGTGGAAATCTTTGTTGTGTGCTGGGATAACAGTTGTTTCCCCTCTTTGGTTTTGGTAGATTTGGTGACTACCCTTTTGTCTAACTTTTTGATAACCTTTACTTTCCACTAGATTAATCATATCTTTTAAGTTAGTTATTTTTGTCATATTGTTGTTATCTTGTGAGGTAGTATCCACTTCTGGTTCTTCCTCCTCAAAAATAATTCGATTGCTTTCCGCATAATCTATAATGGCTTGAATTTGCATAGCCATGATTTCACAAACTTCTTTTACTAATTCACACATAGTAAGGTTCATATGACGTGTTCCTTTAATAAAGAAACTATGTTGTGCCTTTTCGAATTCTCTTCTTGCTCTATGTGGTGGAACATGGAGATGTGTAAGAGGTTCAATTAAGTGCTTTTCAAATATTTCTTTATGGGTTTGTTTAAGTCTTTGACTTTCAATAACCTCCTCGGCAATAGTCATAATTGCATCTTCATAAGTTAAAGCAATAAGTGTGAAAATATTTACTAAAGGGTCTATAATATTTTCAAATTCTTCAAGGGTTAGTTTGGGCTCAGTATATAGCGTATCTATTCCACGTTGGATGGTATCTATTAAAGGTCTAAAGGTTTCAAAGGTTTTTTTCTGAAACTCATCTGTTTGACCTATTACCACTTCATCTAATTTGTAACTTACTTCTTTTTGGATTTTGTTAATTTCTTTGTTGATATTCATTTTACTACCTCCTAGTTGGTCATGTAATTATTTTACCATATTATTTATTTTTGTACAATACCTTTTAATAAAAAAGAGTAGAATAAAATCTACTCCTCTATGTTTTCCTGAATCATTAATGGACTAACCAAGTCTATGTATTTTACAAGTGTATCGTGGAAGTGTTCGGTAACAATGAACTTTTCAATGTTTTTAGTATATTTAATTTCGTACTTGCCTCTATCGTCAATTTTACGAATTAAAGCCATCCCTTGTTTAACAAATACGTCTTCAAACATTTGTGTTGGTTGATAAGAGGCTAGTTTTTCCAATCCCTTACCATCTTTACGTTCAAAACGACTAGTCTCCAAATAGCCTGTGTATTTTAAGTAGCGTGAGAACTCGGTAAATGGTTCAGAGATAGTAGCCCCCATTTCATTTAATTGGTCGCCATAGCGATTAAACACCATTTCTCTAATTTGTGGAATTGTAATTACACTATCATTGCAAATAGCACTTTGACCTTCTTGGCTACTAATTTCACCAAACTCTTGTAAGGCTAGTAACTTATCCATGTCTGTTGCTTGCACATCAAAAATAGTAATAGCACAACATTGTTTGGGTGTTAATACTGGTAGAGGGTTCGTCGTGTATGCGCCTGTTGTACGAATTTCTTTAAGAATCTTCTTAACCTCTTTTTTAAATTGTTTGGCAATAGGTTTACGTGATTGCATTAATACTTCATATAAACCATACTCTGTTAAGAACCAAGCTTTTTGTTGTCCTCCAGGGGTACAAACAATGTTTGTAACCTTTTCTTCCTCATCAATTTTTCGCAACATTGTTGAAACGTCACTATGTTCAATCCAGTTTGCCACATCCTTAGCTAAGAATAGTGGGTTTTCAAAATCCCATACACTTTAAATGTTTTGTTTAAAACTTCTTGTTCTACAATAATTTCTAATTGTTGTTTCATAGCTTATACTCCTTTATCCGTGGTTAATAACCACTTACTACGTTTACTATTATATAACACCTATTTGTATTTGTAAAGTAAATATTAATAAATAATTTAAAAATTAAAATAAAAACCACCTAGAAAGGTGGTTAATTTATTTACAGGGTAAATGTATTATATACACCCTTTTATTTATTATTTTCAAATTGTGTTAAGTCTACTGCAGCCCATGAAATCCAAGTACGATTAGCTCCTTCGCCTACATGGATAGAACAATCGTTGGTGTCTAGTTTTTGTACTAAGTATTCCTTGCCAGCATTAATTGAGTTTAATGTAATGCAACGGAATTGGTCTTCTTTATCCTCCCATGTATAGAAGTTACCATGTTTGTAATCCTTACGAATGCGAATTGCATCCCCTTGTTTTAATTTCTTTAACCATTGAATTGCGTTTTGTTTTTCATTTCCTTTTAAGTTAGTTGTAATTGTCTTCATATGTATTTCCCCTTTACTAATTATTTGTTAAGTTTACGTTTCATTGCCATAAGTACTAATTTACTATCGTATTTACCATGACACCATGACTCACTATATAATTCCTTTTTAGACATGGTTTCAATTTTATAGTTATTACCTCGTTTATGATACCAAATACCATTACGACCTAGTTTAGCAAAATGAAAATCATCATTTTCCAAAGAGGCTCTAAAAGCAATGGCATACTCATTGGACTTCAATTCTTTAATGTTGTCGATTACACGTAACTTACCTTTGTACTCATCCACCATATGGTCTACACATTTATCTACCAATTCATTTGAGTTTCCAGATGTGTAAAATGGTGTTTCTTCATTGTTGTCTTGTTCCACAGTGTAAGGACAATACCAAGCAAAGTTTTCTAAGGCATACCCTCCACAGTTATAGACTTCCTTTTTAGTATTCTTAATGGTTCTTACTCTTTCTAGGTTTAGCTCGTCACTTATGTTTTCAATGTGCATACTTCCATACTCCCAGTTTCTAATCATTTCATTCATTCCTTTACTCTCTTGCTTACATTTATTATTATACACCGAAGGATTACATTTGTAAATAGGTAAATGCAACCTTTTATTAAACTTATTTTAAGGCGATTTAAGGGGTTTAAAAGTAAGGGGTGATAAATATAGGGGTATGGTCTTTACCTAAACCCACGCCCCCCTATATGGGGTTTGGGGCTATATATAAAGCCACCCTTCAAAAACACATTAAATAAAATTTGTGTAGGATTTTTACTAGGAAAGAATTTTAATTAAGTCGTGAGAAAATGGGGATGTTGGTAGGTACGAAGTATACCAGGTATTTTTAGGGGTCTACAAAGGGTTTTAAGAATTAGGGGTACTTACAATATTGGGAATGAATTGAGGCTTTGTACAGTTGGAATATGGTGGTTTAAATGGGGTTTATTGGGTGGTCTATATAATAAGGACATACATTGTTGATTTTTTAGGGATAGTAGTTTTGGATTGAATGGTGGTTATGGAGAGATGTAAGCGTGTTATTTGGGGTTTTAAGGGGTATATGAGGTGTTAACGAAGTGATGGGTGGTATGTGATAGATGCAGAGGTACTATGGGGGTACTATGGGGGTACTGTGTAAATTGAAGTGTTCGTCGCCAATTTTCACCCACCAAACCCCCTCAAATACTTAAACCCACCCCCCATTGGTTTCTATAATTACTATTATAACAACCAATAAAAGCACCCATCCCCTCCCCATATTTTGGTAAAATTTTGGTCGTTGTCTTGAGCATAAATAAATGACACCTCATCTCATCTCATCTCCACCCATCCACTATTCACTCAACCCTTACCCACCCATCTCCATTTCATTCCTATCACTCTCATCTTACCCAACAATCCCACACCTCACACCTTCAACCTTCCATCACTCATCCCATCACCCGAACTAGTAACCATTACTATTTTCATAAGATAAAAAGAAATAGTAACTATTACTATTTCCCATACACACCCATCATTCCAATAATAGTAACCATTACTATTTTAATAAAATAAAAAAAAGAGTAGACCTTTTAACCTTCTACCCTTTTCGTACTTGACAATATAGCTCGCCCATGATTTGCATTTGCTCATCCTTGTTGTGTGAGTTCGTGATTCTTTGTAATTGATATCCTAGTTGAGTGTATCCGTTCGATGTTTGGATCAGCTCATCATCCTCATACCAACCTAATACACTTTCAATCATGATACACGTTTCAAGCTTATATTTAACTAGACTATTGGTGCAACTAATGGGCATAGACCCATCATATTTATACACACCCTCTTTTATGTCGTTGTAGTCTTTTAACCATCGCTTTAAACTCACCTTGTTACTCTCTTTATAATATTTTACATTTAATTCCATAATAGCCACCCTTTCATTTATCTATTTGTTTTGGTCTTTGCTCCTATTTTAATTCATGGTCATGACATATCATATTATAGATGTCTTTCATATTATCAAATGTCATGCCTTCCCCTTTTGGTTTAAATGTATTGGAATCATGGATAGTAAGTTCAAGCTCACACTCCTCATTAAAATGTAAATGGTAAATTCTATCTTTATCGTGAACCTTAGTCCCAACAATCGCAAAAACGAAATCTTTTTCATCATCGAATAAGTACGCCTCTAATCTACTCGCTAGTTCCCTTGCATTGTATACGTAGTATGTTGTCATATCAATTACATTTTTCATTTTAATAACCTCTTTCTTTTTTTTATTTGTTTTGTTTTCCTTAACCTTATGTATTAATTATATCACGCTAGTTTATAAAAGTCAACCATTTTAATTAAAATAGATTAATTTTTAATCTATTTTAATATCAATAAAAGTTAGTCTTAGTTGCTCCCCGTCAATCTTTTCTTCACTACTTAAAAGCCTAGTCAATTCATCATGCATGTTTTCAATGTTGCAATATGCAATTAATAAGTCATGTTTCATTGACTTTCTACTATATAACGCCCTCTCTTGACCCTCTACCATGATGATTAGAATATCTTTCTCTACTCGTGGAATTTCTAAACCACAAATCAAACTTTTTAAAAGTGATGAACGAATTAGCCCTTTGTCCTTCAAAGCTTGCTTTGTCCATTTAACCATTTTAACAACCTTCTTTCCTTTACCTTATGTAATAATTATATCATGGTGGTTTATAAATGTCAACCACCTATTTAATTTATTTTACTTAGTTTAGCTACTAGCATAATTCGCTAATGGCTAAATCTAAGTAGTATTCAAAGTCACTTGTAAAAGCTTGTTCGCTCGTCATTTTTTTCTTTTTTGGTTCTTCCTCTTTTTGGTTTTCCATGTCTTCAATAATCATTCGACTAGTTCCCAATGCTACCAAATCAAACATATCTTGATAAGCTTTAACATCTTCAATGGCACACTCCATGTCTTGTTTTTTGTTGCTTTGTTTGAAATAAGTTTTTTCTAGTCTTTCAATTTCTTTATAGTCTTGTTTAAGCTCTTCAATGTAGGCTTCTAGTTTAGTTGTATTTAATTTCTTACCCATCATTTTATTTCTTGTGATAATTCCATTTAAGTATTTAATTTGTTGTAAATAATCACCTTTCACGTTTGCTACCATTTTCATCATTTCTAATTTTGTCATATTTGTTACCCTCTTTCTTTTTTATTATTTCCTTACCTTATGTATTAATTATATCATATGAGGGCAACAAATACAACCCCTTTTTTAAACTTTTTTAACTTTTTATTTGTAGCCCCATTAAGGGGCTACCTTTTAAAAGTTTGCTTTAATGTAATTAACTCCACTCGTTCCATTTAATTTAACTTGTGTATCTCCATGGTGTAGCATACAAGTGTTAGACTTACCCGTTGGGGTTAACACTACAACTCTATTATCTTTTTGCAATGTGATTTGTTGGGGGGTATGACCAACAACCAAATACCCTCTATTGATTAATAAAGCTATTGCATTTGTAAACATTTTAATTCCTTCTTTCTTCCTATGTATTTATAAGGCTAACCCTCAACCTTATATATTTATTATACCATACAAATTTATATTTGTAAAGTACTTTTTTAAACTTTTTTAAATTTATTTAATTGTATGAACCAACACTAGGACATTAGACTTCTAAGGTGTGTCCCTTACCTTATATATTAATTATATCATGCTAGTTTATAAATGTCAACCATTTTTAAGGTTTTATTGACAATAACTTAACATTTTTTCCTCTAATTGGTTTAATGTTAAAACAGTTACCTCCAATTCCTCCCCAGTTTGGTCGTTTGCAATTACTACTTTATATAAACCGTTTGGTTTACTAGTTACACCGAACCAATATTCATCTATAACGAAACTAACTTCTTTTGTTTCGTCATCATAATCACAACAAATAACATTTTTATTATTTACTAATATTGTCATTAATTTTAACATATATATACCACCTTTTTAAAATTTGTTTAAGGCTTATCCCTTACCACTCTTTTATTATATCATGGTCATTTATAAATGTCAACCATTTATTTAAACTTTTTTATTTTATTTTACCAATTGTATAAACTATATCTAGTTCTTCATGGTGGAACTCTTCCCAACGTTCAACGTTATAATCTTCTTTGTAGTCCTCTTCTACATGGACTTCATTTAATATCACGTAATCTTTCCCTTCATGGGTGATTTCGCAATCATTCCAATATAACGCCTTTTCAACTAATTGAGCCTTCAACATTTCATTCATCTTAATAACCTTCTTTCCTTAACCTTATATATTAATTATATCATGGTAGTTTATAAATGTCAACCTATTTTATAATTATTTTTAACTTTTATTTAATATTCAATTTTACATTCCAACACTAACAAGTTAAACTCCTAGGTGCTTGTTATCACCTTATATATTAATTATATCATGGTGGTTAAACATTGTCAACCACCTTTTAAAACTTTTTGAAATAAAATAATATGACACTATTTTACATTAACAACCCCAACACATTCATTATTATTGAAAATCAAGCTCACCTTATCCCATTTAATAAGAAAGTGTGTATTGTCAAGTGTGATTACTTGATAATCGTTTCCATAGGCTTTTTTAGCGCCTTGCAATGTGAGCCCTTCTTGATTATCGCACCCAACAAACACAAGTACGATAGCACAAAATAAACTAGCAATAATTAATTTTTTCATTTTAATAACCTTCTTTCCTTTACCTTATGTAATAATTATATCATGGTGGTTTATAAATGTCAACCACCTTTTAAAACTTTTGTTTTGAGTTAAGACCCTAAGGGGTCTTAACATTCTAGCACAATTCACATAAAATGTCAATAGCCTCATTTTCATCATTACATGAAATGAATGTAGTTGTAATTAATTGACGTTCACTATTAAAATATTGAACAACCACCTTTGAACCATCAACACTAAACCCGTAAATATCTTCCTCATTGATATTTAACTCATTTAATTTACTTAATGCAACATCAATCGGTTTTGTAAACTCTTGTTCGTGGGCACGTTTTAAGCAATCCTCACAAATAACATTGTATTCGTCAAATAAAGTCCCTTGACCAATAGTTAAATTTTTAGTAGCTCCACAACATTCACATGTTAACATTTTTATTTCCACCTTTCATTTACCTTATGTATTTATTATATCACACTAGTTTATAATAGTCAACCTATTTTATAAACTTTTTTATTTTATTTAATCGTTCCAACACATTTTTACCACATTGTTCCAACAAAGTGAGTTAAACATCTAGGGCTCACCATCCCTTAACATACTTTAATTATATCATGGGGGTTAAACAATGTCAACCCCTAAAATATAATTTCTTCATAAATTTTATTTAAGTTTTTCAATGTTATTTCATCATCCATGTCATGTTCTTTTAATAACGTCAAAACCCCGTCACGCCAATTTTGGGCTAATTCTTTGTTGGTGAAATGGTTTAACCCTAACCCTAGCATTTTCACCCGCCATTGCCCGTCTAATTCGTTAATGGCGAACGCTAGGCGATGCCCTTCACTTTTAAAATAAGTATCCATTTTATACCCTCCCTTAGCATACTTTAATTATATCATAGGGGTTTATATATGTCAACCCTATTTATTAACTTTTTTGTGTTTTTGTTTTGGTGGCTTCTTAACCCTTACTTGATAGCGTTGAGGGTTATGTGCCTTGTCCTCTATGTTCGCCCCCTCCTTCCATTCGTTGAACTCCCATATGCCCCCATGTGGGTTATATGTATAAAACTCTTTAATTAGCTCTTTTTTAATTTGCTTCATTTCTCTTTCTTTTTGCAATGTTTTATTTATTTTCATTTGTAGTCTTGCTTCATTGGTCAACGCCTTTTGGTGCTTTTGCGAGGGTTGTTCTATTTCATAGGGATAGAATATAATGACACCAACAATCAACATAAGAACTAAAAAAAACATGTTTCAAACCTCCTTTTGTTACCATAAATATATTTTAACATATAGGATTATAAAAGTAAATAACTTTTCAAAACTTTTTTTATTTTATTTTTGGGTGCATAGGCAAAAATAAAAAGACTCTTTAAAGAGTCTTTTAAAAATCAAGTCCTAGACTTTCAACCATTTTTTTAACCGTCATTTCAACAAATAACCATGTTAAACTATTTTTATTGAAATCAAACCAATCCAACATATCTCCTCCATATTCCTCCTTTAACTCTTGCAATAGGTCTAGAATTTCGATTGAAAATGTATGGAAAAACGCTTCCGTCTCATCGTAATATATAAATCCTTTAACACCTACCCCACACCCATGATTATAAACTAAATCTAATTGGTGAATTGTATCGTTATGGTCTTCACACATTAATTTTTCAAATACTACGATTTCCGCCATGTTTGTTAATTCGCTTACATATTTATTTAATTGTTCTTTTGTTAAATTTTGCATGATTTTCACTCTCCATATTTTTTATTTTGTTGAGGGGTTGCCCCTCAACATACTTTTATTTTATCATAAGGGGTTTTAAATGTCAACCCCTTTTATTTAATTTGTTTTTAAAACGTAGGCAACTAACCCACCAACCATGACAAAAGCCATAAACCCATAAAAAGCAAGTAGACAACGATATTCCCACGCTTTGCGAATCATTAAGATAGTATAATAGGCTAATAAATAAATAAGCTCCTCGAACACTTTAATAATAAATTCTAAAGTTTTAATAACTAACATTTTTTAACTCTCCTTTTCCTTACCTTATGTATTTATTATATCATATAGGGGTTATAATTTCAACCCCTATATTTTAATTTTTTTATTTTATTTGTGCCATTGTAATCCCATGGCATCATATAAAGGCAACCAATGAGCCTCGTAAAAATCATAGCCCGCACCATCAATTCCGATATAAATATCCTCTTCTTCATCTTCATAGATGCGGAATCCTAAGTCACTTACTAGCTCCAAATTATCCAAAATAAAGTTTTTAGTGTGGTTATCAAGCATCCACAACCAACCCCATATTGGTAACCAACTATCAAAATATCTTTCGTCCTCCCATTCGCAACAAACACGACCAACCTCAATAGTTTTCCCGTATTCCTCAATGTCTTCTTCATTCGTTAACTCTAAAACTAAGATATGACCTTTCACGTCCACAACTTTTAAATCAAAACTATCATTTAATAGATATTCATCGTCACAATATTCTACATATGTTCCAACCTCAATTGGTTTTCGTGTAATCTCCTCGAATCCTTCGCCACAATATGGATAAGCCTTCTCAATTAAAGATGTTTTAATTGCATCAAATTCTTTCACCATTTCTCGAACCGCTTCCATTTTAGTTAAATTTTTCATTTTTAATTCCTTCTTTCTTTTTTATTTTGTAGTTCCTTACTACTCTTTAATTATATCATGCTAGCTTATAAATGTCAACCATTTATTTAACTTTTAATATTAAATTTTACGTTCCAACAAAGTGAGTTAAACATCTAGGGCTCACCATCCCACCTCATATATTAATTTTAACATATGGGCTTACAAAAGTCAATAACTTTTTAAAACTTTTTTATTTTGTTTTGAGGGGTTGACCCCTCATCACTCTTTTATTATATCATGGGGGTTTATATATGTCAATAACTTTTTAAAATTATTTTTTATTTTTAACATATAAAAAGGGGTTGCCATTGCAACCCCTATGTTTTTATCCCACTAAGTAGGCATAAAACCCACCATCCAACTCCAATTCGTCCCCATCATAAGAAGCCAATGATTGACCATAACCGTCCCATTTCGCTACCTCTCCACACATCTCATCGAATTTTAATAAGTCGTATTTATCAATTAATTTTGTGGCTTCCTTCCAATCCACTTCATTATATACATAGTCAATGAAATTACTATAACCGTTTAACTCGGCTATATTATATTCTTCCTCCTCTTCCTCATCATATGTTGCAAACTCATAGTTTTCTAAATAATAAAGCTTTTCTTTATCCAAAAACTCATCTATAACCTGTTGAGCAAATGATGAGGTGAAACCACCCAGCCCCATGTCGTCCCATAATGTTCTTTGATACTCTTTAAACTCCTCCCAACGCTCGTCCTCGTCAACTACTAAATACTCCCATCCGTCAATGGATATACGATTATCGTCTAGAATCTCCATTGAATCTAAATGTGATTCTCCTAAATAAGATAATAAACTAGTAATTTTTAAACTATTCATTTTTAAACTCCACCTTTTCATATTTTCATGTATTTGCAAGTTCTAACCCTTACTACTCTTTTATTATATCATGCTAGTTTATAAATGTCAACCTCTTTTTAAAACTTTTTTATTTTTATTTTAAGGGGCAATGTTGCCCCTTATTTGTTTAATAGCTCATTGCCATGTTATGGGCTCGTTTTCTAATAATGCTTTTAATGGTGCGTTGTAAACTAGCTTCTTTTGAATAGTTGCCACTCATAGACTCAACTAGGTAAATAGTGACCTCAAGTGTGCAAATAGCATCAATTAATTGGTCGATATGTAACCCTTGTAAGTCCTCCAATGTCATGTTTAATAATTGTGGTGTTGTATAATATTCCATTTTAATAACCTTCTTTCTTTTAACTTATGTAATAATTATATCATAGGGGCTTATAAATATCAACCCCTATTTTAAATAAATTTCAATTTTAATTCAATCGCTCCAACATTGATAAGTTAAACATCTAGGGCTTATCTTCCCCTTGCTACTCTTTAATTATATCATGGTCATTTATAAATGTCAACCCCTTATTTTACAAATTTTAAAATTTCTTTAAAATCTTTTTGGGTGCATTTTTTATTTAAGATTTCGTAAGCTTTGAGCGTGATGTCGTCCATACTTTCCATTAGTTCTTGAGTGCTATATTCTAGTAAATCAATCCAATTATGACACTCTAAAACACTATAATTTAATTCATAGATAAACAATGCCAACAATTCACGGCTTGAATAGCTCATGTCGATATTTGCATTTTTATCATTCCAATTTAAAAAATTAATAATATTAGTTTTTGTAATTTTATCCATTTTAATAACCTCCATATTTCAATTTTAATTTTAATCGTTCCAACAATGACAAGTTAAACATCTAGGGCTCGCCTTCCCTTACCATACTTTTATTTTATCATAAGGGGTTGTAAATGTCAACCCCTATTTTTTAAATTTATTTTACATTTAATGCTATAATTTTGTAAGTGCATCCATCGCCCTCATATGTCAATTCGTCAATCTTTTTTGATTTGTAGCGATTAGTACAAAATGTTTGAGCCTTTTCTAATGAGTCATAACACTCTCTTGATAGGCTTTCCTCGTTAAATTTTTTGTAATAACATTTTACGCCATATACGACCTTCATTTTAACTACCTCTTTCTTTTAACTTATGTATATATATTAACATATTTTTAAGGTATTGTAAATAATTTTTATTAATTATTTTTATTTTTTATTTGGTGGTACCAATAAGGATAAATAAAAATACTATAGTTTCTTTATTTTGTCAAGAATTATTTTGTGTAAACGTTTTTATAAATAATTATAAAAATTAATTAAAAATAGTTGACATAAGAAATTATTATAGTAAAATAAAAATGTGGTCAGGGTGGTAAATTCCATCCGAGGCACTTACCACATAGGATTTTAAAACTCCCCACACCATGTTAGGGTAGCCAGGGTAGTTGGTCGGAGAGTGGTGAATCCAGTGAGCAAGTCCTACCACATAGGTTTTTAAATTCCCCCACCACACCATCCCCTAATACCTATCTCGGTGGGGTTTTGAAAATCCCCAAGTAATTTTATACTTTCTCTCCCCAATTTCATAAAACCATGTGTTTTTATACGATGTTTTATATAAATTTATATGAAACATTATCTAATCTATTTCATTTTTATTCTATTTTTTTATTCTCCAAAAATCATATTCTTTTTTCTAGGACACGCATAGCCTTGCTCCGGTTGTGCGTGTCCTTTCTTTTCTTTTTATGATGGTTTTATCTCGCCTATAACCAAATAAAAACCCACCAGTCATTTAACCAGTGGGTGTTTAAATTAATGTTTGCTTATAAAACTAGAAACCGAAATCTTTTGCAAACAAGTTTTAATTCGTTCACATAGGTTGTCTAGCATCCAATCATAGCGGTTTTGTCTTGCTTCTAACTCATCTACTTTATTGTAAACCTGCTCCACCTCACCATACCAATCAGATAAGTCTTGTAGTGTTACACTTACCCAATAGTTTCTATGACGTGGTTTAATCATTGGTTTGTTTAAATGAAATAGATTTAATTCCAATTCTTCAATCTTACCCATGCAACTACTGTAAGCCAAAATAAATTGCTTCCCTTGTTCAGATTTCACCACATTGTTTGTTAAGTAATCTTTCATATGTACTAACTCCCTTTTATTTTTATTATAGGTTTAGCAACCTTAACTGTATTATACTACATGGGTTATTAAATGTAAACCCCCAATTTTAAATTATTTTAATTTGCTTTTAAACTATTGAGACGTAACTCAACCAGGATACTTTTCATTGACTTACCTAGTAGTGTAGTTATTATTGTTATTATTATTATTGTTATTGCTATTATTACTATTATATATAATAAGGTTGGGAATTGCGTAATATCATCTTGCAAGCAACAATGGGAAAATTTTAAATATTTAAAGCAAGGGAAATTTTTAAATAATGTGGACTATGGGAAAATTTTTAAAATAAAGATAGGGAAAATTTTTAAATTTAAAGGTGGAAAATTTTTAAATATTGAGACTAGGGAAAAATTTTAAAATATTAAAGGTAAGGAAAAATTTTAAAAAAGAAATATGGGGTGGGAAAAATTTGCAAAAATTAAACCACGAAAAATTTTATAAAAATTAATCCAAAGGTGTTTACAAATGTAAGTGTTGTGGTATAATAAAATTGTAAAACAAAAGGAGGTAGTTAAAATGACAAAAAGTATTAGTATAGAACTAACAAAAGATGTTGCAGAAAAATTTTTAAATCAGTTCAACCAAGTCGACTCACTTGTTCCGCCTGGTGACAAAGTAGAATTAATTTTGTATAACTACCTAACAAATAAGAAAAAAATAATGGATGATGTAAAAGATGTAATGGCATTGGCAAATAAAGAGCAAGGAATTTTAATTCAACAAATGCTAACAGATTATTGTTCTTCAAATATTTCCATAAAGACAAAACCCATTGAACATGGTGTTCATATTATTGCAAAATCCACTTATGAAAAAGCCAAATTGAACGAGGCTTGCTTAATTGACTTCACATATGTTGAAGGTGCTTATCAAATTAATCAATGTGACCTGACTAAAAATTATATTCAATCAATGGAAATTGCACAAAGAATGTTAGGACTTGTATCTACTGTTTTAACCCACTTAAACAAGCCTACAACGGTTAAAACAGTCGAGAGTGTAAAAATACCTAAGACTAAAAAGAAGCGTGTTAAAGGCAAGAAATCACCCGTTAGATACGTCTATAAAACTATTTATAAAGTATCTCAAGTTGGTAAACCTCAATCAACAAGAGGTGCATATAAAGAAAGAGAGTATATAAAAGAGGAATGGGAACGTAAAGGTCATTACCGCACATATCGTGACAAGGAAACAGGAGAAATTATTAAAGAGGTTTGGATTAAACCTGCGACTTGCAAAGCTAGAGGAAAAATTAAGGAAAACCAAAACTATAAAATTACAAAAATTGATTAAAAGGGTTGACATAGGTAAACCCCTATGTTAAAATAATAATGTAAACAAGTTAAGGAGGGGTTAGCAGTGACGTTTAATCAAAGTTTCATAAAAGAGGATGTAATTTCTACCATAAGAGGAGGTATAAACATGAAAAAATACACAGAACAAGAGTTAATTGAAATGGGCGACAAAAGAGTTGAACTCTATATGTGCCTATATATGATATTGAAAAACAACGACAACCTCACAGCAACAGAAACGAAAACAATCCTTCAAAATCTCCAGTTAATTGAAAGAATTGATGGGGTAAAAGGATGAAGAAATTCTTAGGGTATGTTGGAGACTCACAAGAACTACTTAACATGGTAATCTACAAATGATAACAAAATATTTAATAAAATAGAGGTGTTTATTATGAATTGGCTAAGTGGCAAGAAAGTTATTATTACAACAAATGAAGGTGAAAGCATTATAGGCAATGTTGAGATGGTGGGAAGTCATTGTCTCCATATTTATACTTCATATCATAAATCTACGATGATTGAATTTGAAGATATTAAAAAAATAGAAATGATGGATTAAACAAGGCGATATTGAGCTATAGAAAATTTAGGAGGAATTAACAATGGCATACAAGGTAACTAAAAAAGAAGTTATGGAAATGAGTAAAGCAGAATTATTAAGAAGCTTTGAGCTTTGCATTATCTCTAGTGTAAAGGAAGAGAATTTTGAAAGAGGAACAACAAAGCAAACAGCCAAATCGTATGATTTGTTAAAAGATAGACTATTGGATGCGCTTGAAGAAGAAAACACGTATGATGATGGTTTTAACATTGTGAAGCGATAATAGAAATGAATGGAGGAATGAAAATGAATGTTAATATAGATTTATTATACAAAGAGGAAGCATTGAACAAATTACCAAAGGACTACTTACTAGCAACATATATGGAAGTTGTGAAGTTATTAGAAAAAACTAGAAGTTACGAAAAAATTGTAAAGTATTCAAAATATAAAGAACAACTTGAACAAGTTATTCTTAAACGTATGAATTAAAGAGGTAGTAATCATGAGTACACAAATAGGTAAATTAGTTAATACTTATGGGGTAGAACTGGGTGGTGTAAGTCAACTACAAGTAGGAAGTTGCGTTATGTATGAAGTGGAATTTCCCTTTTCCCCTATTGTGTTTCACAGTTTAGAGGATGCTTGTAAACATGCTAGTTTATATGGTTTTAGTATAGTATTAAGGAGGACTAAAAATGATTAGATTTAATGTAAATTGTAAAACAGAGGAAATTGTGGTAAAGTGTCTAATTGAAAATGGGTTTAAGGCTTATTGGAATACTAAAAGGTTTACATTAGAGGAAGTAAACGAGGCTAAAAACTATGCAAAATTAATGTCAGAAGACCACAACACAATTAAGGTGTATATGTACAAACAAACCGTAACAGTGGAGCAACTCGATTGGAATAAATAATTTAAAATGGTTGGTTGGGTGGGTTAGAGTTGGTTGGACTATACGTAGCAAGGGAGAGAGTTAAAATGAAAGCAAAATACATTAGATTTACAACGGAGCAAATTTTACAATGTAGACAAGATACTAGGATGATGGAAGAATTAATAAAGAATACACAGGGATTGGTCTATGATATTGCACGTAAGTTTTTTATTAAGGATTTGGAGCTTGAAGATTTGATGTCGATTGGTCAAGTTGAGGTCTATAAAGCAGTATTTACATATAATGAGGAATTAGAGGCAAACTTTTATACATATGCGAGACAATGTATTGTAAATAAATATAGAAAAGTATTTCTTGATAGTAGGGCTAAAAAACGTGGAGGGCTTGGGGCTCTTGCCACAAAAGAAGAGATTGCCAATGAGGAGAAACTTGTAAAACGTGTGGTGTCCATTGATGCCATGAGTGAAGAGGGAGAGAGTATTTTAGATAAGCTAGAGTCGTCTGTGGATGTTGGTTATGATGGGACGACTTATGAAGCATGGGGATTTTTACTTAAAATGAAAATCTTGCGCCAACAGGAGTACTACATTGTTAGACGAGTGTATGCAGATGATACAAAACTATGCGACCTTGCCGATGAATTTGGTGTAACGAGACAACGAATTAACGCTATACATAAACGTGCATTGGGTAAAATCAAGGAAAGATGCACAGAACAACAATTAGCAACATTACTAGGTATTTAAGGGGGAAAATATATTGAAGGCATTACTAAAGAATATTAAAGGTTTAAATCGAGAAGTTTTAGTTTGTGACATCCAGCCCTATGAGCTACCAACTTTACGTTATTTAATTGAACACACCAAAGACCTACAATTTGGCAGTAAATTTAATCTTTCCAAATGGTCAGACTCTAGAGACTACATAGTAACACGCTTTGATAGTAAAGTTGAAATTAAACCCATAGGTTTAAATAAATAAATAAATATTTAAAAAAAGAGTTATATTTATGTATAACTCTTTTTACTTTGACATATAATATTACTACGAGGGAATAAAAACAAAACAAAATGGAAGGAAGTAATAATTATGAATAAAAAAGAAGTAAAACCCTACAAATCTACGGAGCATGACCCACGAGTTATCTTACCAAGAAGTGAGTTTTTCCAATTATCTTACGAAGAAAAACGTTATTTAATGTCATACTGGAGAGAAAACTTTACAACAAATGCAATTCTTAAAGGTATGGGTTATAACAATTCAACTTCGCTTTATAAAGCTATTAAACGTCTTGGATTACCAACAGACCTTAGAAAACACAAGGATTTAATGATGAAAGAGGAATTGCAACAACTTGCAAAAATGCCAGAAGAGACTAAAGAGGTTATTAAAAATGCTACAAAAGATACTGTGGAAGTAAAAGATAAAGAGCAAGATGTGCAGGAAGAGGCTCATAAAGAAGCACCAGCGCAAGAACAAGAAGAGGTTGTGAGTACACCTCAGGTGGTTAATAAGCAACAAGAAGTTAAAACAACTACCTCAGCACACAATATGGCAAACCTACCTACTATCAAAGTGGAATTAACAGGAGATGTAACACTTGCTCAAATTCAAAAAGTATTACAATTTGCAGAAGAAATGGGCTTAACTATTAAAGTGCAGGGATAACCAATATAGATTTAAAAACCAACAGTTTTGTTGGTTTTTATTTTTTATTAAATAATGGTTTACAAACCAAACCCATTAATGTATAATAATAAATGTAAATAAAGTAAGTAAAGGAGGATTACATATGAACTTTAAGGTTGAATGAACTGGTAGTTATCCATGTTTATGTTTTGGTAAATGGATTGTTAAATATAAAGAACAGGAGCTTGAACTACCTGAGGAAATTGCTTCGGAAAGTATGGATACATATGGTACATACAACAAGTGGTACTTTACTAAGGGTTGGAGCGAAGTTTTTGAAGACTATGAAGATGGACTGCAATTTGAGGAATGGTACGAGCAAAATAAGCAATGGTTACATGAACTATTCGATAAATACAGTATCCCTAAAGATATTGAATTATTTGAGGAATTGTACTATGAGTTTCAATCAGAGGATTGGCGACATGGTTCTTGTGGAGGCTGTATTTAAACAACTAATTTTAAGGGGGAACGATTATGGATCATGATTTCATTATCAAGAAGTTAATAAAAGAGATACACGAAGCACAGGAAAAAGTTGATTGTGTAGATGGGTTTCACAACGCAATGTACCATCGTGGGCGAATAGAGGGACTTAAATCAGCGATAAGATGGATTGAGGCGGATAAGTGGGCAAATGAAATATTTGAAGAGTAAATTAAAAATATAGTTTTAAATACACTCAAGGAGGAATTGGAAATGAAACAAAAACTTAATTTTAATGATGCTTTAGAACTGCTTTTACGTGGCGAAAAAATTTATAGCGAAGTAAGCAAATGTACTTTTTTGTTAGATGATGACACAATATTTATTACAGATAATAACGGAAGTCTTAGCGTATTAGATAGAGATAATGAAATGTTTACGTTAGATGAAGTTGTTGGCTTATGGACTTGTAAATAAAATTGATGTTTGAAAGGGGAAATGTTTATGAAATTTGTTGATTTCAATCCAAAAGAACCTAAAGTAAGTAATCGTTATGGAAATATACTTGATGATTTAGGTAAACTATGTGAGTTGAAAGTCTGTCAAGTTGGTCATGGGTTAGTATTTACTACAAAAGATTCAACAACGAGGACAAGCGAAGTTATCTCAATAGACGAAGGTTTTAGTCATATTTTAGTGGAAACACAAAATAGTTTTTACGTGTTTGAGAAGTAATTTAAAATACAAATTTGATGGACATTTAGGAGGAAAATTGGATGAATGTACTTGAACATTATATTATTGAAGTTTATAGCGTAAAAGCTATACCACATCAAGAATGGATGACGTGTGAATGGGTTGAAGCTGTGATGATGGTTAGTTGCTATGGTGCAAAAGAGAAGAAAACATATATAGGCACTCGTGATGAGTTTGAGCGTAATATAAAACGTGGTTACTATATGGCTTAGTAAATAAAATTAGACTTTTGTTAATATATAGGAGTGAATGAGATGATTAAGTTTGTTGTAGTATTGTTGATTACTGCTTTAATGACAGGGTGTTCTTCATCAGATGATGGTGTCGGTAACTACGTAAAGGCTAATAGGTACAGTAATTGTATAGAAAAACTTTCTGATAACGAAACACTAAGTTTTGACGAGATGAAAGAGGTATGTAGTCATTATTTAAAGTAAATAAAATTGATGTTTGGAATGATAGAGGTGTTATTGAATGGAAGATTAAAATAATTGTAAAAGATGGGTTTACAAATCCATCTTTTTATTATATAATTAAGTTAGCAAAGTGAAGGAGAGATAAACATGACTATATATTTTGAAAGTAATATGTACATAGGTAAAATTGAAGTTGGCAATATTTTTCCACATTATGTGGCAATGGCAACAACCTATAATAAATATAGTGGAGAAAGGGATGTTTTAAATAGTTACCATCGTTATTTAAGTAACGCAAAAAATAAACAAGAGGAAATGTTAAGTGTAGCTACAAAAAACGACTATGCCTCAGTAATTAGCCCAGACGAGTATGATATTTTACTTTTAAAAATCAAACGTAAATTCAAATAAAGGAGAGATAAACATGAATACATTATTAATTAACGAGTTTAAATTACACTATGCAGATAAATCGGAGAATACATTAAAACGTTATGAAAAGTCAGTAAAAGAGTTTTACGAATTTATGGCTACAAAACGTGGATGTCAAACAGAAGAAGAGATTGTTAATAAAACAGATTGGTCTTGTTGTCAAATGTTTCGTAATGGTTTAATTGCAAAAAACTTAAACCCTAAAACAGTTAACAACTATTTAAGTGGTTTACGTACATACTTTAATTTCTTGGTACTTACACGTCATATTGAGAAAAACCCATTTACACAGGTTGAACAGGTATCTACAAAGTCGGTTGCAGAATACGATAGACCTTATATTGAAGGACAGGATTTTGATAAGTTAATTCAAACTATTCAAACAAAAGTAGTGGGTAAAAAACAAGATGCTTTTGAGTTAACGTCAACTCGTGACAGTTTAGCAGTTTCAATCTTATTGACTTGTGGGTTACGTATTAGTGAGTTACTAAACATTAAAGATGGAGATATTGACGAGAATACAGGTGTTTTAACCGTACTAGGTAAGGGTAGAAAAGTACGTAGGGTAAAAATCGGTACAGACAATTTAACACGTTTACAGGAGTATTTATACGTGCGTAAGTCATACAGTAAATGTGACTACCTATTTGTAAACCGTTATGGTAATAAAATTACACCACAAGCTATGAACAAGAACTTAAAGAAATACCTTGAAAGAGCTGGTTTAAACACAGATGTATCTCCACATGGTTTACGTCATAGTTGCGCCTCAAAATATATTAACGAGGGTGTGTTACCAGTAAACGTTCAGAAGCTATTGGGACACTCTAGTTTGGACACAACAATGAAATACTATGTTACAGTTAAGGATGACTTTAATTTCATTAACTAGAAAGGATGGTAATATGGACATTTATAATAAAAATCTTGAAAATTGGAACTATATTAGCGTAGCCACAAATGAAGAAAAAGTAGTCAATGGTTTAAGAGTAAAAACATTCTACAAGAAATACCATTGTACTATTTGTGGGGAAGTGAAATACATTGCTTCAGGAAGGTTAAAACAAAATTTAATAGTCTGTGACAACGGGTGCCATGGTGCTGGGAAAGATAATTCAAAAACCATACAAGGAATTAATGACCTAGCAACAACACATCCATATTTAATTAAGTATTTTGTAGATAGAGAGCAAGCAAGTAAGTTTAGGTCTGGTAGTACAAAAAGAGTGGATTTAAAATGTCCTAACTGTGGCTTTATAAAAAATATGATGGTTAACACTTTTGTTAGAAATGGGTTTGCTTGTCCTCAGTGTGAGGATGGGGTCTCATATCCAGAAAAGTTTGTATTGACTCTTTTGAGAAGTTTAAATATTCATTTTATTTATCAGGCTACAAAGACAACATTGAAGTGGTGTGGAGAAAGTAGATATGATTTTTACATTCCTTCATTAAACATGATAATTGAAACGCATGGGGGACAACACTACCACAATAGCGCCTGGGGAAGTGTAGACCAAGTAGCAATAAAAGACGAAGAGAAAGAAAAATTGGCGTTAAGAAATAAAATTAAACACTACATAGTTTTAGATTGTCGAAAATCTGAACCCGATTTTATTAAGACTGGCATTTTAAATTCTGACTTATCAAAGTTTTTTGATTTAAACGAAGTTGACTGGAAAGGTATTTCAAAACAAGTGGAAAGTAGTCTTTTATTAGAGGTTTGCTCCTGTTTTAATCTAACACCACAGTCACCATCGAAAATTGCTTATGAGTTTGGATTAAGTAGACATACAATTATGCGCTATTTAAAAAGAGGAACCAAATTAGGTTTCTGCAATTATTATCCCAAAACACTGTGTTTCACAGGGCGTCCTGTTGTAATGGTTGATGGTGAAGCACATTTAATTAAGAAAGTGTATCCAAGCTTAAACGAATGTGCTAAGGATTTAAACTATTCACAAGGTAATTTACACACTTTATTAAAAGGTGAGAGAAAGAGAGGTAAGGGTTATTACCCATTTATAAACTCCCAAAAGTTGGGCGGATTAGTGGGGTTTTATTATGCAGATTCCAAAGAATGGCAAGAGGTTAAACATCTGTACTCTCAAAGTTACTAGGTCACTCAAATGTTCAAACAACTCAAATTTATGCTCGTGTATCAGACGATTTAGATTTTATTAAATAATTGTAAATTAAGGTTTACAATTATTTAATAAAGGTATATAATGTAATTGTAAGTAAAATACAAATCTAAATACATTAGAGGTGTTAGTATGAAAAGAGAATTAAACGGAAACAATTTACGTGTGGTGAATTATCTTTTATTAGATTTTGTATGGAACATATTATATGGTCTATGGTATTAGATGAAATATATTACAATGGTGAAATAGTACCAATAAGAAGAAGGGCAAAACATATTTTAAAAGTAACAAATGAATTATTAGAAGAAATTGATAAACAGTTTAAAGAATAAAATTAAATTCTTATGTACGTTAAGGAGGTCTTTGTATGGAAACTATCTACATATCTTGCACAGAAGATAAGGATAATGAAATTATAATCAAGCCATGTGATGAAACAACTGATTTATTTATTTGTGTGAATAATGAGTATGTTTATATATCAGAGGAACGTGCTTTATTTGTTGCAAATGAGATATTAAAACATTATGAAGAATTAAAGAATTAACACATGGTTTGACTATAAAATGTAAATAAAATTATACAATTATTAATGGAGGATATTGAAAATGGAAATTTGGGTGCTTAGTTTGACATTGTGTATGTCAGATGATTGTTATAATTATGAATTATTCCTAAGAAGTAGAAAATTAGATGGAACATTTAAGGATTGTGGAACGGATTATGTTCAAACAGACGCTAGTAAGTGGTCACGTAAAGTTATACCAAAAGATGTGGAGATTAAAAAAACAAGTGGTCAGTATATGGTTGTGAAGGGGTTTGAACATAAACCAACAGGTGAAGAAATAAAAGAGATTAAACGTGAAATGAAGGATATGTTGAATAAATATATAGAAGAAGAACGTGATAGATTCTTATATGATGTTGAGCAAAAACTTATGTGCTTAGTTAATGAATAAAGTTAGACTTTTAAAGACATTTTAGAGAGGTGTAGGTTATGGCAGGAGGCTATCAATCAAATGATGCTTATATTAAATTTTTAAAAGAACAAAAAGGAATTAAAAATAACTACGGCTATGTAAGATATTTAAAAAATTTAAAAGAACAAAAGGAAAATAAAAACAATAAAGATAAATTTTAAATACATTTAAGGATTGGTGAAATTGAATGAAGAAAGAATTAAGAAAACAGCTATTTCATTGTTATTTCAAATTATTGATACTTCATCTTACAAATGAACAAGTATTTGGTTATGTAAAAAATGAAGATAAAATATTTGATGCAAAACTTGAAATAAAAGAGATAAAACGTGAATTAAAGAGTAAATAAAATCAGACGTTTAAGCATATTTAAGGAGGAAAAAGAATGGGATTAGAATGTTGTCGTTATTGTGGGTATGAAATGGAAGAGGGAATGCTAAACGAGTGTGAGAATTGTGGCACATTATACTGTGAATATTGTACTTGTTGTGAAGAAGAATAAAATTAAATTCTTATGTACGTTAAGGAGGACATTGTATGAAAGAGATTTGGTTGATTTGTAGTGGATGTTATAGCGATATTAATTGGCATGGTTTTTTTGAAACAGAACAAGAAGCAAAAGAGTATTGTGAATGGAAAAATAAATACACATCTTGTGATTGGGATAGAGTTTGGTATAGTCGTGTCAAACTAATGTCGCTCCACAAAGAAAAGGAACGTAGTAAGATTGCTTACAAAATAACAACAAATAATTATAATATTTGTGTAGATGAAATTGAGGTCGAGCTTGTAAGTTGTGATACTACCAATTCATATGAAATGTTTTATTATGATGAAGATGAAACTTTCGATTTACACTTTACAATAGTCTGCAATAACAAAGATAAGGCTATGAAAATTGCACAGGATACTATTGCACAACTAAAAGAAAAGTATGTTGAGTGTGAAGATTGGTGTTTAGCAATGGAGAGTATTGGTGGATTCGTTTGGTAAATTGTAAACAAAATTAAATTCTTATGTACGTTAAGGAGAGATTAAATGTGAAGTGTAATAAATGTGGGTGTTTAGTTGACGAATACTATCATTCATATAAATATGATGATTTAGATTATTGTCATCATTGTATGTTACAGGTTTTGGTTGATGTGGGTATAATTGAGATAACATCTTACAATGATGAATACAAAAGATTATTGGAGTCTTTGGAGTCTATTGAATAAACAAGGAGTGAAACATATGATTTATGTAGGCGAAATGGAATGTTATAAATGCGACAATCACGTTCAAGGATTCTATGATGTTGTTAATGATTGGACTATTTATGAGTGTGATGAATGCGGTTGGACTTACGTTGATGAAAGTGAATATGAATAAAATTGATGTTTTATCGTATAAATAGGAGGAAGATTAGTATGTTTTTAACAAAAGAAGAAAGAATTTATTTATTACGACATTTACAAGAATTACAAGCTGATTTCGAGGAACTGACAACAGAAGAGTTAGAAGAATGTCGTTTATGTATGCTCAATAGAGTGAATGAGTGTTTAGAAATTTTAGAGGAGAGCGAAGAAGACAATGAATATTAATATTATTATCTACAACAAGGATGCTTTATCGGCATCAGAGCATTTAGAAAACAGTTCTATTAATTGCATTATTACATCGCCTCCATATTTTAATTGTCGTAACTATCATGATAATGAAAAACAAATAGGACTAGAGGACAGCCCACAAAAGTACATTGCAAATTTATGTGATATATTCGACTCTCTGAAACCCAAACTAAAGGAGGATGGCAATTTATTTGTTAATATTGGAGACAAATATGACAATACTAAAAACCTACTATTAATTCCATTTTTGTTTGCACAGGAAATGAAAAATAGAGGTTGGATTTTAAGGAATGATATTATATGGCACAAGCCAAACTTCCAACCTTCTCCAGTTAAGGACAGATTGGCAAATGCTTATGAACACGTATTCCATTTTACAAAAAATAAAAAATACTACTATGATTTAGACAGTATTAGAATCCCAAATAAGTGTGATGACGATGGAAATGAAAGAGTTTATGAAAGATTTAAGGCAAAAATAAAACTTTCCGATTTATCTCCACAAGAAAAGGAAAATGCTCTATCGGAACTAGATATTCTATATAGTGAGAATAAAATCAATAAAGACGCTAGAATGAAACTTCGCAACACAACGAAAGTATTGTTTGGCGGAGATGTAGCCTTAAGTGGTAGAGCGAGAGAGTTGCAAGAGAAGGGGTATTGTTTTCATTGTAATAATCCAAAAGGCAAAAATATGGGAGATGTATTGAGCGTAAATATAAAAGCTCATCATGGCTTGCATGAAGCTCCCTATCCTATGGATTTGGTAGTTCCTTTTGTTAAATGTGGCAGTAAGGTTGGGGATATAGTGCTAGATCCGTTTTGTGGAAGTGGAACAACCTTGATAGTTGCTAAAGAATTGGGAAGAAATGCTATCGGATTTGAAATAAATAGTGCATATATAGATGAAATGACTGAAAAAGATATTGAAATAAGACGATAAAATACAAATTTTAAGAGGTGAGAAAGTGAAGAGAAAGATAAATTATTCAAGAGTATATTGCGAAACTTGCAATGATTATCATTACAAATATTGGTTAGACGGAAGTGAGGAAATCATAGATGAAGAAGATGTTGATGATTTGTTAAGTACAGGGATGTATTATACGGAGCGTAAGGTAGATTAAAAATATAATTTTACGAGGTGAACAGATGAAAAATGGTTGTTATGAATTTGGGTTTTATGGCGACTTGGCATTACGAGTGGATAATGAATCAAACGTGTATGAATTTATGACGTATGATTATCATTCGAGATTAATTAAAACTAAATTAATTTCAAAAGAACGGGCAGAACTTATCTATAATAATTATAATTTAAGCGATAAAAACTTGGTCGAGTGCGAATAAAATATAAACTTTAAATACATAGGAGGAGGAAGAACGATGGAGATTGAACGTTGCTATTATTGTGGTTATGAAATGGAAGAGGGTATGTTAAACGAGTGTGAAAATTGTGGCACATTATATTGTGAATATTGCACTTGTTGCGAAGATGAAGATGAATAAAATTGATGTTTTAGATGTGTTTGAGAGGTGATGTTGATGAACGCTATATATTTATCTTGCACAGAAGATAAGGAAAATGAAATTATAATCAAACCATGCGATGAAACAACTGATTTATTTATTTGTGTGAATAATGAGTATGTTTATATATCAGAGGAACGTGCTTTATTTGTTGCAAATGAGATATTAAAACATTATGAAGAATTAAAGAATTAACACATGGTTTGACTATAAAATGTAAATAAAATTATACAATTATTAATGGAGGATATTGAAAATGGAAATTTGGGTGCTTAGTTTGACATTGTGTATGTCAGATGATTGTTATAATTATGAATTATTCCTAAGAAGTAGAAAATTAGATGGAACATTTAAGGATTGTGGAACGGATTATGTTCAAACAGACGCTAGTAAGTGGTCACGTAAAGTTATACCAAAAGATGTGGAGATTAAAAAAACAAGTGGTCAGTATATGGTTGTGAAGGGGTTTGAACATAAACCAACAGGTGAAGAAATAAAAGAGATTAAACGTGAAATGAAGGATATGTTGAATAAATATATAGAAGAAGAACGTGATAGATTCTTATATGATGTTGAGCAAAAACTTATGTGCTTAGTTAATGAATAAAGTTAGACTTTTATGCACATTGAAAGGAAGATGAAGATGAAAGAAACAACAATTATTAGCGGATTCCCTGGGGTTGGGAAAACAGAATTTTTTAAAGACCAAAAGTATCATGGGAGAGTATGTTTGGATAGTGATAGTAGTGAGTTTAGTTGGGTAAAAGATGAAAATGGAAATAATACAAAAGAAAGAAACCCAGAGTTTCCAAATAATTATATAAAACATATTAAAGAGAACATCGGTAAAGTTGATATTATATTTGTGAGTAGTCATGACGTTGTTAGAAAAGCGTTAGAAGAAGCTGATGTTAGATATGTATTGGTTTACCCAGAATTAACAGCAAAAGATGAATATGTTAGAAGATACCGACAACGAGGTAACAATGATGGTTTTATTAAATTTATTAGTGATAATTGGGATAGTTTTATAAACGATATGAAGAATGAAACTTTTCCATACAAAAAGGAATTGAAAGAATGGCAATATCTATCATCAATGGGAGTTGTTTTTAGTTGTGAGGTTGCAGGGTATTGTGAATGTTAAAAGTAAACAAAATTAAATTTTTATGCACGTTTAAGGAGGAAATGAAAATGGATAATAGTAAAGTTGTGTTAATCGAATACATTAATGATATTCAAGTGTCTGTTATAGAGCGTGGTGATTTTTTCAAATCTTATAACGTAGAAGTTAAAAGTGAGCATGAAGTTGGATTTTCACAAACATACAAATATGGTCATCAAGCGTTTGAAATGTTTAGTGCCATATGTTCTGTACTAAAAATGAAATGTAAATAAAATCAGAAGTTTATGGAGGAAATAACATGGTAAAGAATAAATATGGAGAGGTTAATGTAGAAAGAAGAACTGTGGCTAGTACAAATGTGTTTGCAGAAATTGAAGTTGTTGATTACATGGATGACACGCTAAGTATGTGGTTATCAAAAGAGGATGTTAAAACACTAATAGACGAACTTAGTGAATTACTAAAAGAACAATAAAAGAACTATTTTACGGTATTTAAGGGTGGTTTTTACCACTCTTTTTATTATTCTTTAGTATTTTTATTTATTAGTAAATATTTTTTAATAATTTTAAATTTTCCCTCTTATTTATGTATAAATGTAAACCTATATACATATAATATTATTGTAAGTGGTTAAGACAACTTAAAAAATATTACATAGAAAGAGGGTTATTATTATGAATCAAACAAAAGTAACAAATTTAGTAACTAAAGGACAAGTATTATGGGTGGATTTACCAGATGTTGAAAGTGGTAGTGTCCAAAAAGGACGTAGACCTGTTGTAGTAATTAGTAACAATAAAGGAAATCAATTTAGTCCAGTAATCCTGGTCGCTCCACTGACATCAAGAAAGAAAAAACATTTGCCAACCCATGTAGACTTAGTTGCAAATGAAGTAAATGGGATTAAATCAGATAGTACGGTATTATGTGAGCAGTTATTTACAATTGACAAAAGCTCAATCTTAGATAACATTGGTCGAGTATCAGAAGAAGTTATGACTAAAATTAATAAAGCATTATGTATTAGTTTAGCACTATAATATTACATCAACAACATACATATTAATTAAGACTCAATTAAGAGTCTTTTTTATTTATTTTTGTAATTTAGGGGTTTACATTTAACAACCTGTGTAGTATAATAATAAATGTAAACAACGTAAGAGTAATAGGAGGAATTAAAATGTGTGAATCATTAAAATTAATCGAAGAATTGGAGGAGGTGATAAATAAAATGCACACCCACATCAAAGAATTAAGGGCAAGACAAGTAGATGTAAGTCTAATGAGAAATGATATTCAACACGAACTGGAAAACAAAGAACCTACCAGTTCAAGTGCTTACAACCTTTCTCAAGCATATCATTTATTAAGTAAGGAACGGAGAATTGTTACAGATGAAATAGAATTACTTCAGGAAACACTTAATAAGGTAGATGAAAGTTTTGGTCATATTAGTCATTATAAAAACAAAAAGCAAAGAGAGTACAATGCTAGAAAATTAAAACGTAGTAGAGGTTCAGAAGTTTATTTATCACGTCGTTTAAACCTAGAAGAAAATGTGTTAAAACAAGTTAAAAATTATTTAAAATAAAATACATATAAAATTAATAAATCTACATTTTGGGGTTTACAAGTGTAAAGAAATAGTATATAATAATAATAAATGTGAGAGGAATAATAGAACAGAGGGAGGTAGTAGTAAATGTACCACGAAACGAAGAACAAATTTAAAGATGTAGCAAAAGGACAAATGTTGTGTCGTATGGTAACAGACATGGGAGAAATTGAAAAGGCTTTTTATGAGTCATTGGTAAATGAGGTTGTGTTTAAAACACCACTAACATTATCAGACCATGCGGTAAAGCAAATGACTAGTAGAAATTTAAGTATTGGAAAAGTTAGGTACATATACTTTGAGGGGGCGTTAACGGAAATTCAGTTTGACAATAGTGGTATTAAAGCTATTCTTAGTTATTCAACTAAAGCTCAAAGTAAAAAAGGTTTTTCTTCAAATATTGTACTAGATTTAATTTCGGGGAAAGTTATTTCGGTGTGGAACAGACAACATTGGCATGATGCTAATAAAAATTCATCTACATATAAAGGTCATAAAAGTTATATTATACATAATCATAAAAACACGTTTAACTTATTAAATCAATTTATGCCATTGGATTGTTTTAAAGAACCAATTAAGCTAGTACAATTCCTACGTAAGTATAATCCAAACTTTAGCAGTCACCATGAAAAGAAATTAAACAATTTCTTACAAGGAAAAACATTGCTTGAGCAATTATAGGAGGTAAATACATATGAGCAACAAAATTATAGTATTATGTGGTGGGGCTTCAACTGGGAAAGATACAACTATGAGGTTGTTAAAAGAAAAATTTCCTAAATTTCAAACTTGTGTTTCTCATACCACAAGACCAATGAGAAAAAATGAGACCGAGGGTGTGGAATATTATTTCACAGAAGATTGTCAATTTGAAGCCATGTATGAGTCGGGACAATTTATTGAAATTCGTGACTACACTGTAATTACAGATGAGGGTGAGTCTAAGTGGTATTATGGGCTATCTGAATGTGAAGTGTCAAGTAAATTAGAACAAGGTCACGTACTTGTAATTTTAGACCTCAATGGATTAAAGGAATTAAAAGAATACTATTTAGATAGTGAAGTGGAGGTTATGGCGTTTTACATTGATGTAGATATGGACACACGTATTAAACGTTATTTAAGTCGTGATGATATTACCTTATCTATGGTTAAAGAGTGTGTACGTAGACTTGAAAAAGATGAAATGGATTTTGAGGGAGTACACAATTATGCAACAGTAATTAACAACCCACCTACAAGTGAAATGACAGCCTATGCCATTGAAAACTATCTTGTAAACCGAGGATTAAAGTTAAACTAGAAAGGAAGATACATATGCCAACATTCAAGCAGTTAAAAAAGAGAAAAATTAAGGAGCAGTTAAAGGAACAAAAAGTAAATAAAATGTCTAAAACATTAGCAGACCAATTCACATCTATGACCGACGAGGATTGGGATGAATTAGCCAAAAATTTACATGAAGAATTAAGTAAAGAAGAAAAATAGGTTAACATTTTAAACCCATTTAATTATAATGGTAAATGTTAATAAACAATGCTTAAAATCAAATATAACGTTGATTTTAAGCCTTATAAGGGGTTTTAATCAGTAACCCTATGGGGTTTAAGGTAGAGTATTAGAACCTCTTAAATGGCTTAAAATAGGTAAGTATAGGAGAGGTAAAAATGAAATATCAAGAAGTAGTGGAGAAATTAAAAACACGCAAGTATATGGCTCGATTACCACATTGGAAGCCTGATGTGTGGATTAGTTACTCTCAAAATAATTGTGGAGAGTTGGTACTATCATTTGATGATGGGGAATTATTTGAACCAACAACTGCAGAGCAAAATTCTCATAGATGGGAAGTAATTAGTGCGACTTCTGTTGAGGAGTATATGCGTAAAAACATTGACTTTGCCAAGATTACAACACTTAAAGTTATGTCTATGCGATACAATAGTTACATACATATGTTAAATTCACGATTAACAGAACTATACATAAGTAATAATGCCTTAGCACAAAAAGGAATTGGATATATCATCACTCTTGAAAATGACGAATGGAAAGTACAAATGGTTGGAGGGCACTGGAATCCATTGGTAATTAAGGCAAATAATCGTACTGTTGTCCAGCAAGCAATTACAATGTATGAATCATTACTTAATAATATTGGTGAGCTTAACTTGGACTTAATCAAAGTTAGAAGCATGAACCCATCAGTAGACGAACTTATTGAATTATATTATATGTACAAATAGGAGGAATACACATGAACTTTAATTGGAACGAATTAGACAACACATTAAACGTGGTGGAGCAATTACAAGCCACAAATAGCAATAAAGATAAAATTGCAATCTTAGAAGCAAATAAAGACGATGAAATGTTACAGCGTGTTTTAAATTATACATATGACAGTTTTAAAAAATATGGGATTACGGAGAGTGTTTACGATAGTGTTACCATTGTTGGTAACCCAATTATATATGGAGACCCATTCCACATGCTCGATTGTTTAGCACAAAACAATATTAACGATGTTTTACGTGAGCTTATCAAGCAATACATCGAAGAAAACACTCCAGATGAGTATAAAGAGTTAGTTAAGGGCATGTTGTTTAAGGATTTAAAAATTGGGGTTAATGCCAAAACCATTAATAAGGTTTGGGATGGCTTAGTACCTTTATTTGAAGTGCAATTAGCAGAATCTTTTGGTAAGAAAACAATCCCAACAGATAAGAAATTTTATGTGACAACTAAGCTAGATGGATTCCGCATTTTGGCAGTGCCCAACGAATTAGGGGAATATATCTTCTACACACGCAAGGGAGAAGTTTATGAGGGATTAGACCACTTACAACAAGAGTGTCAGTTAATTGGACAAGGTAGATACGTGTTAGACGGTGAATTAATCGCACGTAACGACGACAATTTGTTAAGTGGAGATTTATATAAGGTAACCACTAAAATCGCGCGTAAGAAGGGAAAAACACCCGATAAAGCTAAGTTACAGTTTCATTGCTTTGACATTGTTAAGGTAGATGAATTTAAACGTGGTAAAAGCTCGGATACATATGCTATGAGAAGACAGTTTTTAGACGTATTGTTTGAGGAACATAAATTAGATTTACGTGATTTGGTTAAAGTTCCAGTTTTATATCAAGGTACAGACCAATCTGAGGTATCTAAAATTGCAAAAGAACTAACAGATAGTGGTTATGAAGGCGCTATGGTTAACATTGGAGATGCTTACTATGAGTGTAAACGACACGCTGGAGTTTTAAAGGTTAAATCGTTTAAAGACGCAGACGTATGGGTTAAAGGTGTTTATGAAGGAACTGGTCGTAATAAAGGTCGTTTAGGTGGAATTGTTATTCAATACCTGTATAATGGGGAATTACAAGAATGTGAATGTGGCTCAGGATTTACAGATGAACACCGTATTAAGTTTTGGGATAACCCAGAATTAATTACAGGTCGTGTAATTGAAATTCAATATTTTGAGGTAACTACAAACGATAAGGGTGGTTATGGGTTACGCTTCCCTTCTTGGCATCATCGTTTCCGTGATGACAAAACACAACAAGATATTACAGATGTAGCTTTACAATAAGGAGGAACACAACATGAGAAAAACAAAAACTAAAGTATTTACAATTGAATCACCAATCCAAATCGAATTGGCTTTAAACAGCTGGGTAGAGAAAGAGCGTGCTTCTATTTTAGGTACAAGTGTGTTTACACATGAGAATAAGCAAATGTTACTAGTAACATATTGTAAAAACTATTTAGGTAATTTATAACACTAGAGTAAGTATTTTTTTATAAAAAATAATAATAAAGTCTACTCCTTTTACATATAATATTGTATAATATATGTGAAAGGAGTTTTATTATGTTAAACAAATACGTGCAATTCAATGAATTGGAGCAGGGTTTAACTATATTGGAAAGAGATGACTACAACGATATCTGTTGTATGGATGTTATGATTGTTTTATTACTTAGAAGTGGTGTAGCTATTGACGACATAGTAAAATTAAAAAATAGTGATTTTGATTTTAATAAACAGTTAGTAACTATTAGAAATAATAATACTATTCATAAACTTAAATTAGATGAAAAGGTGTTAAATTGGGTAATTAAGAGTAGAGATTGGGATGGGAAAGTTCCTAGAACTCGCTTTGTTATGAATACACTAGAAGACCATGTTATTAGATTAAATGGAGATGTTTACGACGAAGAACAAGCTAGACGTTCTATTAAACGTAGACTTGCTAAGTTTAGAGAAACTGGTTTTAGACCTATGAATGAAAATGTTTTAATTAACTCTAAAAAGATTGATGTACTTGATGGTTTGGTGGAAAGACAAGGGAGTTTAGGTACAGAAGACTTTAAAAAAGTACAGGTTCAATTTGGCAATAGTGAGGGGAGTTATTTTAAATTAAAAGCCGACTACCAAGCTGCAAGAGGTAGTGAACATATTCGATTAAAACAACGTGGACGTAAGCAAAAAACAAGCTAATTAAAAAGGGTTTGGATAAAATCTAAACCCTTTTCTTTTTGCTCAATAATTGTTTGTTGTTTGCCTTTTGTCTTGTTAAATCCTCTCCAAAATCTGGTATACGTGCTATATAGTTGGTGTATCCAGTTAAGTCCCTCTGTCTAATAATTGCATGGAAAGGTTTCAACTCTCGTATATCTTCATAGGTGAATGGGGCTAGGTCGTTCTTTACCATATCGTATGTTTTTTCAATCGTACTTTGTAGGAATATGAAGTTACCCCCAGCTGCTTCGAACTGGTCTAGAGTCTTACCAAATTGACCAAGATGGTGGCAACTAGTAAACAATGGTAGCCTATGTCTACGAAACTCGGTAACGTTTTCGTCTAGCAATTTAATACTTGCAGGAATAGTGTAGACTTCATCCATAAAGACATTACAAATCTTAGCATTTTCATTATCTCTACGAGATTGCACTGCTAACCAAATGCGACTTAAATAATAAGAAGCTATCATATCACGAATTTGTTTAGACTTAAATTCATATTGAGGAATACTAACGACAATTGAGATTCCCTGTTCAATAAAGTCAAGAAAATTTTCATCTTTCTTAGGTCTTTGAGCCAACATCTTTTTAACGTAAGGTTCTTTCTCTAGTTTAATGATACGGTTATTAATACCGACTATGGCTTGGTCATTGTTAATTGTATATTCTTGCTTCTCTTTGATGGGCTTTCCATTATTGTCTACGCCAACGGTCACAACCTCTTCCACTACTTTGTCTAATTGATACAATGTAAGGAAGATACTGTCGTCCTCGAAGCAACCAGTGTTTTTAGCGTATTGGATGGCTTTGGCTCGTTTGTCTGGGACACGTAGAATATCAAATACATCTTGTAGTACGGCATCTGGTTTCACATAGGCAACGACACTAGCCGAATACAGGTATCTCACCATTGCATCTGTAAGACCTCCATTTGTACCATCCGAGATATTTTCAATGAGAAGTTGAATTTGCTCGGCAATATCGCTAGCATATGATAGTCGTTTAAATGAATCCATACCCTCATGAATTAACCCACTAACTTCATTAAAAGAGAATGAAGGGATATTCTTTATATCGTCACGAGTAAGTTTAATATCATATCGCTTATCTGCTGGAATAACTTCTCTACACGCTTTGGCAATTTTACAATCCTCGATACTATCTATTATTAAGTTGGTTTCCCCAGCTAGGTAGTTTTCATGAGCTAAACGTTTCATAAGAGTTGTTTTACCAGCATTCTGAGCTCCATTTAATATCCAACCCAAGCTACGCATTGACTTGTCTTTTGGTCGATAAACAACAACCTCTCTCCCATTTTGGTTGGTAACGGCGATAGGCACATCACCATCTAAATTCTCTTTTGAAAAGTCAACCTCAAGTGTTTCGATAGCTTTAATTTTAAAATCTTTTTGCGTTTTTTGTGGTGGTAGTTGAATTAGTTTTGCAACTTCTTTGGTTGATAAGATACATTTGTTATCAGTGGCAACATAGTGGTTTTGAATTTCTCTAACTCTACTAATAACAGTCTTGTGTGGTAGTTCTTTTAAGTAAAATTCATTTTCATCATTCAACTCCTTGAAACTTTCAAATACAGAGAGTAGATTTAGTCTAGCTTTACTATTATCAAGACTTGATGATAATACAGTTATTTTACACTTAAACACATCACTATTCTTTTTCATTGCAGTTGCTCTACGTTTGTCAAATCTACCAAATCTATCTCCCCTATCGAATCTATCACCCTCGTTTTGATGACCATACTTTTCCAACATTAATTTATCTCCCTCTTTAACATTGAAAATTTGATTTCCATTGTCATTTACCATGCCTAGTAAAATTTCAAAAGGAAGTAGCTTATATTCAATATAAAGACCAATGGCTTCATTACCAACTTTCCCCAACGTTTTCTTTAACATATCTGCAAAGTCACATTCTACGACTTTTTCTTTTCCTTCTTTAATCATTCTATTTTCATCTTCAACAATTGAGTACCAGTTAAATCGTGGCATGGATTCCATGGCAATGTTAATTACAATTTTATCCTCACCACTAATAGCCCTTAGAACTTGCATTAAAGAGTTTAAGTGTGAAGTATCGTTTAGGTCTGTACTAATTGAATTTACATTGTAGTCACTTAGACGCAGTTCAGCTCCTACTGTATCCTTACTAGCAATTTTTAAATGCTCACTACCCTCAACTTCATCCAATCCACATTTCTTCCAGCATGATTTAATTTTACCTTCGATTAGCTCTTCAAATTTAGAAGGAAAGGAGAGATAGAAGCTAACGTTTCTATTCTCCATAACGATGTTAAAATGCACTTGATTTTGTCTACGAATATTAATATTGGAAAGAGAAATACGGCTCATCATTGATTCATAAAGATTTGAAAATACGTTGGTTAGTACCTCATTCTTTGCATTACTCACCTTGAAGTCTGGAGTAATTTTATAGGTAGTCATTTCATTTTTAAGTATCAAAGTATTTTTAGCAAACATTATAAAATCACCCCCATAACTCCCATAATGATAAACACAATAATTGAAAGACGTATCATTTTCATTCCTGCTTTACTGCACCCACAAATATAGACCATTGCTCCTATAAGAGCAAAAACCAAGAATGTATCAAAACATTCGTTGGTTATGAAGCGACAGGCACTACCAATCATACCTAGTATTCCTTCTGCTCCTTTATTAATTAACCAAGTAAATCCTTCTCCGATTGAACGTCCAACCCAACCAATTCCACTTGAAATCCAATTACCAACCATTTCCATAATCATTCCTCACTTTCTTATCTAAAAACATTAATCATATCAAAAATCATAGGCAACACTTGGATTACAACGTAACCCTTTAAAGCTTCTTTCATGTGTTTTGAGCCAACATTTTCTTGACCAGACATCTTTTCCAAAATTCCCTTTACACAAAAAGCATAGGCAACAGGCTCTGCAATCTTTTGTAGGGAAGTAATAATCTCATTTGCAATTCCCAAAATTTTATCTGTTCCCTCTGTTAATGCACCATTGGTTACGCCATTGCTAAAAGTTGAGGCTTGAGCAACAATAGGAGTCCCCACCAAATCGGTAAGAATTGGAGTTATTTGAGTAAGTATGAATGCACTAGCCCCAGCTTTTGCCAAATGCTCCAATACCATTGCCACATCTCTTTCCTCAATAACACGTTGTTTTTTAGTAACATAGAATGCACATACTTTCATATTACTCTACCTCCTTTTTGCTCTCTTTATACTCACGATATAATTGCTCCATTTCTTTTTGACCCAACATTAAACCTAAAATAACACCAATTGATAAACGAATAACAATCTCCAAAGAAATCACCTCTTTTAAAATTTTTGTGTATAATTATTTTGAAACAGACCATAATACAAGTGTAAACAAAATAAGAAGGAGGTATAAAATATGAATGCTTGGTTATGGTGGTCACTTGGCTTATGGGTTTTTAGTCAATTACCTTTATAGGATTGAAAAATTACCCGCTTATTAATCTACGATTAATAAGGTAAGTAATTTAAAATAATTTTTGCAAATGGTTATATTTTAAGGGGTGTTACACATATACTTTAGCGTAAAGCACTAAACGTAAGCAACGCTACGTAAGGGCTAAACCGCGAATGTAGTTTGGTCACACTCTGCTCTCAATCTTGTAAGATACTCATAGCCCCTTTTTTACGTTTATCTTCTTGAAAATTATTTACCTTTTGTTTTTGTTCCAAATTATTACCTACAATTCCTCCCAATGTTATATTTTGCATAGCTTGTCGTACAATCTCTAGAATTTGATTGTCTTCGGACTGTCGTTTCATATCTTCCCTAATTAAATTCCAAATATATTGAGATTTGTTGGGTTGCTTACCTAGGTAGGCAACCTCATCTTCAAATCCTTTCGGTATGCTCACTGACACCGTTTTTGGTGTCTTTTTTTGCGTTGAATTTTGTTTACTCACTTAAAATCATCCCCATTTCACCAAAACCATCTAGGTTATCAAAAATAGGATTATCTGATACCATAAATGTTTCGTATTCTTCAATAATGTCTTCAAGTAAGATTGAACCCCCACCAGTAAACACAATAGGTAAGGATTGAATCTCCCAAGCGTGTTTTAACATTTCATTTACAATTTTCTTTAAGTATTCAATTTGACAACGTTTAATAATTTCCTGTGCTTCGTCATGTTTAGCTCCATACATACCCTTAGATAAAATCTCATCCATTTGATATGGTTGGATGTTTAACAACAATTCTTTATTTAATTCATCACGCACTTTAGTTTTAAATGGGTTAGCGCCATCCACCAAAGAGAACACAGTATCAAGAATAGGCGCACAATCTCTAAATACAGCTCCATCAATCGTAGTGTAGCCAATATCAATTACACCAACTAAAGAGTCAACAGGAGAATTAAATACGTGACCAACAGATTCCGGCATTGCAGTGACCTTAGAAATGGTAAATGTCTTTTCCACGTTGTTGACAGTTAGTGTCACAGTTCCTTCTTTTTGGTAGAACGCTACATACTCTTTTCGGTAGTCCGTATTGTAGTAAGAACGAATTGGAAGTCCCACAAATAATTCAACTGTTGCTCCATCTGGTACGCTTTGATGAATTGCTACTAGGACTGGTAACTTATGGGATAAGTCCATTTTAGATAAAAGAATGTTGGTATTGACTGTTTTGTTTTCATCACCCACAACATATGAGCTACCCTCATAATCTTTCACAACGTAGCTACCTTGGTACATTCTATCTTCCCCAGTGGAAATTAGTGTTGGAATAATTGTATGTAGTGTTTCCCCATTAGGTAAGTAGCAACGTACTTTAGTGGTACTATTACCACAATCTGCGAATACCTTATAAACTTCCTTTGCTTTTAAACTTGAATAATTAACCATTTTTACTCCCCCTAAATTTAAACTTTACTTTTCTTACATTGAAATTATATGTTATTTTATGTTTGGACATGTTAATTTTATTTGAAAATTATTAGGTTTTATTAGTAGTACTGTTAGTTTTCTTTGCTGTTACATTTAAAATATATGTTGGGTTTTCTAGGGATATTACCATAATTTGTTAGAATTATAATAAAATCTCATTTTATTATTTACTATATAATAAGGATGGGTACTATTTATTTTTATTAAATTACTTACTATTGGTTGACATCTACGTAATATTTGTATATAATAATTTACGTAACCTACATAATTCTTATTAATTATTAATATTTACTTACTTAAACAGATATTAAGTAAGTAAGAAATAAAAATAATTGATAAATTAAAATTTAGGGGTTTACAAATATAAACCAATGGTTTATAATAGTAAATGTAAGGGAGCTAAGACCTTACAAAAACAAAATGGTAAGATGTGATTGCTAGTAGTCATTATTCGCAAGAAACGTATTTAGCATTAAATCTTTATATTTTAAAAATTCATTAGCTCATAGATAGTATAAGGGAATGGTCTAATCGCCTAACTTTCTTTCAACCATTCGCTCCAACCTTGTACTATGAATTGAGTTTATATGAAAGGAAGATGATAGTATGTCAAAGTCAAAGTTAAATAAAGCTATTGTGGCATTAGGAAACGCATTAGGAAACAAAATGGTTTAGGAGGTATAAGAATGGGTTTTAAGCGTGTTAACATGAGTGTGGTTATCCAAGACTATGTTCAAAATAACCCCCAACATAGAAAATACTTCTACTGTGAAAAGTGTGGTGGTAAAATGGTTTTTCGTAAAAACAGACGAAGAACATTGGAATGCCGTGAATGTGGAAAGGAAGTGGAGGGTAAATAAAAAATTTTTAACTTTAGGGTTTACAAACGTAAATAATTAGTATATAATAGTAAATGTAAACAATACATAAAGGAGAAATACATATGAGCAACATTAAATTAGAAGATTTAGAAGAAGGTATGAAAATCCGATTAAAAACAAAAGAGCAGTTGAAAGAGTGTGGTTGGGAAGAATACCAAAATGGAGTAATGTGCAAAGAAGATGTGGACTGGATAGCAACTGAAATGCTTCCTTGGCTAGGACAAGAAGTTACTGTATCTACTGTATACGACCCAGAATTTGAAATTGAGGAAGAGAGCTATAACTGGTATCCTTGTATGGTTGCTGAAATTATTAATGCAGATAACAATTACCAAGAACCTTACTATGGAGTGACCCAAGAGAGACAAACTACTGCTTGGAATAAAGAATCTATTCAACGAACATTCGAAGAGCTACAAATGTACGACAAAGGCTATGCAGATGGTTTTAAACGTGCTATTGAACTAATGAAAGACAAGTTTGGAGTTGAGTTGTAGTATGCAAAAACACGAGATTTTTACCTCTCAAGAAGGATTGGACTTAATGGATTTTGTTAACTTTCAAGTTGAACAGCGTATCTCTTTGGCTAGAAATAAAGGGCATAAATACTATGTCTATTCTTTAGTGTTTGAAATTGACGAGGAGCGTCATGATGGTTATATTGCAATTCCTAGTATTGATGATTTTTCGTCAAATTCATTAGAGGAAGCTATTGACCATAGCAAAGATTGGAAGGTACGTCAGTGTCTCAATATTGAGGACAAACCTAAAATTATTCATATAAAATAAAAAAATTTTAAATTTAGGGTTTACAAATATAAACCTATGGGATATAATAGTAAATGTAGAAACAGTATGACAACTTAATAGCAAGAGTCATGGTAGGAGGAGAGTAACATGCCAGTTGAAACATTAAATGGAGTAGAGTTAAGAAGAATTATTTTACGTTTTCGCAATCAAGATGACTTAGATAGATTTGGTTCTAAGTTTGGCATTGAGGAGGGTAAACTATCACCACTCACTAAGGAGCTATGGCTACCAAATGGGACAATTATCAATAAAAAAATGGGTAAGAAGAAGCCTACGGTGAATAAGTGGGAAGCCCATTGGGAGGGGATGCCATTCTTTGTGAATGAGAAGAATGAAGCATATGCCACGATTACAACTTATTGGGTGAATGAAGCAATGGCGTTGGATTATGCCATTGACAAGCTAGAGCAATCAGTGTCTGAAAGAACGAAATCTTTATGGTATCCAAAGTTGCAATTTGGAATTAAACGTGACCTACGAGTAATTGGTGGGTCGAGCGAAACAAAATACCCTATCTATGTAATCTCCAAGGGGCGAGCAGAGATTTGTGTGACCTCACAATACTTCCATAGGTTAGAGGTAAATCACTTTGTTGTCGTAGAGCCACAACAATATGATGATTATATGAGAACCGTGGGGCAATCACCTTATTGTACGGTGTTAAAGCTTGATATGAGTTACCAGGATAATTATGAAACGCTTTATGATTTTGAAAGCAAGGGTGAAGTACGTAAGACCGGACCGGGGGCAGCTCGTAACTTTTGTTGGGATGATTCAATAAGAAGAGGTTATAAAGCTCACCATGTTATTGATGATAATGAAGATGGATTCCACCATTTGTCACATAATTGTAAGTTTAAAGTGCGTACTGGAGCTTGGATACGAGCAATGGAGGACTTCTTTGATTGTTGTGATAACGTAGCAATTTGCGGACCGAACTATTCGAAGTTTGCCCTTGAAAATGAAAAGCATCCTGCGTTCACAATGAATACTCGAATTTATTCATGGTTATTAATTAGAAACGATATTCCTTTTGAATGGCGAGGAACGTGGAATGAAGATACTATCCTATCTTTAGACGTGTTAAAAGCAGGATGGGCAACGGTACAATTCAATTTCTTCTTACAAGATAAATTAACCACTCAAAAGAAAAAGGGTGGTAATACGGATGAGTTCTATGCCTTAGAGGGAACATTGCGTAAGTCTCAAATGTTGGAAGATACTCACCCAGACGTTGCAAAAGTAGTACATAAATTCAACAGAACCCATCATGAGGTTAATTATCGTCCATTTGCGGATAACCCATTAAATAAGGATGGGTCTCCAGTTAAGGTGGGAGATGGAATAAATGACTATGGGGTATATGTTGTTCAAATTGATAGAGAGCATGAAATGACCAATATTGATGTCAAGTCGGAACTAGAGAAGTTATACCCAAAAGAAAAAGCGGTATTCAAGTTCAATGGTGAAGGTTGGTGCGATGGTTTCTCTCTTGATGAAGCTTAATAAATAAAAAATACATATTTTTTTAACTTTATGGTTTACAAACGTACATAAATAGTATACAATATTAAGTGTGAGTTAGTTAATTAGAAGATAGAGGTTAATAATTAACCTCTTGATTCTAGGTAATTAACCTAGCGAATTTTGAATTATAAGGAGAATGATACTATGAACGTAACAACAAAAACAAACAAACCAGGAACTTTAACAATTGACTCTAAAGCTCAAACAGCTATCTTAACTGTTGAGGGTGTAAACAAATTAGTGGCATTTGTGCGTGACTCTAAAAAGGTTGTTGTTAAGAACGACATGGTTTTAAATCCAGGTGACTTATCTTATGTGAAACAAGAATTATCTAAGTTCGTTAAGAAAGAAGATGCAGGTAAAAAACGTAAGTAGTCGAGGTGTTAAATGAAATACCAAGAATACATAGATAACGAATTGATTAAGGTTGTCTTTGATAAACAAATGCTTGAGGAGTTCACTGGGTTCTCAGTGGACAACCCTCAAGAGTACTTCAAAAGACATCCAAGAGCTAAGAAGCCACCATTTGAAAATTTATGGGGTAAAAAACGTTTGGGGATGTTACCCTCTTGGAATAGATTCTTAAATGTTAAGGATAGAGTAATGCAGAACAATATGAAACAACATATTGCAGATTACACTACATATTGTCTCAATCGACAAAAAGTTAAACATACATATCTAGAAGAGTGCATCGTATTGGCGATTCAATATAAGCCAGATAGAAGTAAATCAGACAACGATAATGTTTACTGCAAATCCTCTATGGATGCCTTAACTAAGTTTGAACTTTGGAAAGATGACAATTATAGACATGTTAGGGTATTTACCTCATTTAGTGTCTATGAGCCAAAAGAGCCAAGAACAGAGCTATTGATTTTCCCCATCTATAAGGGAGAGTGTGGTTTTGTTGAAGTGGCAGAATATTTAAGCAGATACTTGTCAGAACTAGAAAGTAAGTATCCAAATTAATTAAAAAATAAAAAAAATTTAAAATAAAGGTTTACAAATTAAAACAAAAAGTATATAATAGTAAATGTGAGCAACACACCACTTAGGTAAAGGGGCAAGTTCCTAAGTGGTCATATGAAAAATAAACATTTTGAAAATTGAAAGGTTGATGTATTTATGGCTATTAATGTTAAAAACTTATTAAACAATGGAGAATTTCGTGGAGTATTACAAGGGTATAAAATTGAAAAAGAAACAGTAAAAGCCCCTTACACTAAAGAAGGACAATTCAACGTGGGTGACGATGTAGTACAATATCGTGGTTATGTTTCAATCTTAACAAACCCTGAGACAGGACAGTTTGCAACAGTTAATGTTCGTAACTTACAAAACTTTTATAATGGTGAATTAGACTTTACTTCAAAAGCATTAGAAGCAATGTCAGTTGAAGGTGAAGTTGATACATACGCAAAAACAAAAGACATTACAAAAACTCCTACAGTAACTATTAAAGGTGTGGGATTCACAGATAACTTCTATGTTGACAAACAAGGTGAAGTAAAAGAAGGTGTGAACCTTGACTTAGGATTTGGTCGCCTATACTTAAATGACCCAGAAGAAGAGCCAAAATTTGAAAATAGTGTGTTAGTAAATGGTATGGTTCGTGATATTCGACCAGAGATGAAAAACGATGAAGAAACAGGTCGTGCTTTAGTTGATATTTACATTCCTTACACATATGGTTCAGAAAAGAAAGGTACTCAAGTAATTCGTGCTTTCAAAACAACATTAGTTGCAGGTGTGTTAGTTGATGTTGATGAAGAAGGAGAATACGAAATCGACTTAGGAGCAGAGTTATTAGACTCAGCAGATGAAGTAATTGGAGATAGCTGGAAGTTTGGTGTTGAAGTTAACAACTTCTATGTTGAGAAAGAAGCACCTAAAGTTGAAGAAGAAGGAACACGTAAACGATTTGGTAAACGTCTTCGTGAAACAACTAATACAAACCGTCAACGTGTGTCAGAGTTCTTATTAACAGGTATTGACCAATTAGTAACACCATTCGATGAGGAAGATGTTAAAGATGCTTTACGTATGCGTGAGGTAGCAATCGAAGAAGCTAAAAAACGTGCAGAAGAACGACAAGATGCACCAGCAACACAAAAACCATCTCGTGGAATTACTCGCACTCGTGGTGGAGAGACAACTTCAACAGAAGGTTCAGCACCAGTAGGACGTGCACGAGGTCGTCGTTTCTAATTAATACATAGGTTTTAAGGGGAGTTAACTCCTCCCCTTACAATATAACTAGGTTAAGGTTATAACCCACCAAACAAGCTAAAAAGTAACTTAAAATTAATTATAAATAACACGTAACAAGAAAGGTTGATACATATATGAATATCTTACAACAATTAGCAGAAGCTTCAAAAGGAAAAGCAAAATTTACAACACGCACTGAAACAATTCGTGGAAAGGCAATTTGTTTATATGGTCGCTCAGATTGTGGAAAAACAAGTGTATGTAGTAAGTTACCAAACCCAATCTTCTTACCTTTAGAACGAGGGTTAGCAGCAACTTCAAATGTTTTAACTTTACCAACAGCCTCTTGGGCAGATATTGAATCTCATTTACGTTTATTAAAATCTAAACAGTGGGTAGAAATTGTTCAATCAACAGAAGAACCAGTTTGTATTATTGTAGACGGTGCAGAGAAATTAGTTAAATACGCAGAACGTCGTGTTTTATCTGACGCAGGTGTAACTGAAATTGCTAAGGCAGGAGCTATGGGACAAGGTTACAAAAAAATGGAAAACTTAGTAGTTAACTTTTTAATGGACTTATTAAACTTAGATTATACAATTATCTTTATCTGTCACGAACAAGTTGGTGAAGATGGTTATATTAACTTAAAAGGTGACCGTAAACGAAATATTGACCCAATTGTTGAAAACTGTGATATTGTAGCTTGGTTAGAACCACGACCTTTAGATGAGGATGGGCGTCCAGGTTTATCAAAAGCCCATTTCTTTGCTGGAGAATACTTCTTCGCTCGTAGTCGTTTTATTGAAATGGATTCTTGTTTAGACCCATTTACAGCAGATGGTTTAATTCGAGTAATTGAGGAAGGTATTCGACGTGAGAACGAAAAGGATGGAGTTAAAGGTACTTCATATGAAAAACGTAACGAAGCATACCAATCAACATTTGAACTTACATTTGAAGAAGCGTTAGAAAAAGCATACGAAATGATGGATAAATTAGACGAGTTAGATAAATCAGACTTTGTAGACGAAATTATTATTAAGCATTTAGGTGAGATTGACAACTTTAAAAACTTAAAAACTTCACAATTTGAAAGTTTACAAGGAATTTACGAGGAATTAGAGGAATTATTAAATAACTAAGTTGTAATTTGAGTAGGTTTATACCTACTCTTTTACCATTTTAAAAAGAGGTGATGTAAATGGGTAAGTCAATTCAAATGTTAGGCAATACTTATGGAGAGTTAACTGTTATAGAAGAATTTGCACAAACCAATAAGAAAAAGTGTGTTTGCCAGTGTTCTTGTGGTAAGGTAGTTGAGAAAACAAGAAGAGATGTTAAAAGTGGTAATACAAAAAGCTGTGGCTGTTTAAAGAAACGTTTGGCACAGGAGCGTTATACTAAAGATTTAACAGGACAGAGATTTGGTAAACTTGTTGTTAATAATATAGTAAGAAATTATGAACAAGCAACTAGTGATGGAGCTTATTGGAGATGTAAATGCGATTGTGGAGGGGAGAAAATTGTTCATAGAAGCGATTTAATGTGTGGTAATATAACTAGCTGTGGGTGCAAACGTAGAGAACATCAAAGAAGTCTTACAAAAGACTTAGTGGGACAAGTTTACAATGAATGGACAGTTTTACAAAACTTTGTCAGTAAAGAAGATTCCCGTTGTGTTGCCAAATGCTCTTGTGGACAAGTTGACTACGTTGATAGACACAATCTTACCTCGGGTAAAATTAAGGGTTGTAAAAAGTGTATGGGCAAAAGAATGTCGGAAAAACAAAGTTACTGTCGTTTAGGACAAAGACAAGGTAGACTAGAAATTATAGATATAGACGAAGAATATAACTATGTTTGTCGATGTGACTGTGGAAAGACAAAAACTATTAAAAAAGCTAACTGGAACACTGGAGTAAGAAGTTGTGGTTGTTACAAAGTAGAGATGGCTAGACAACGCTATACCGATGATTTAACTGGGAAAACGTTTGGCAATATAACTGTATTAAAAGTAGTCTATCGAGATAATAACTCTCCAAAATGGCTATGTAAATGTAGTTGTGGACACGAGTTTGAGACTCATGGTGGGACACTTAAAAACGGTAGTGGTATGTGTGTTAAATGTTGGGCAAAACATAATAGTGGAGAGAACAATCCTTCTTGGAATCCAAACCTAACGAAAGAGGATAGAGCTCGAAGACGTTGTACTCAAGATGGCAAACAGACTAAGTGGAGAAAACAGGTATTTGAAAGAGATAATTATACTTGTCAGTGTTGTGGGGAAAGAGGAGGAAAACTTAACGCACATCACAAAGATGGATATAATTGGTGTGAGGAGAGAAGATTTGACGTTACAAATGGTGTTACCTTATGTGTAAATTGTCATAGAACTTTCCATAGTTACTATGGAATTAAAGACAATACAGAGGAACAATACGAAGACTTTTTATTAAATATGAAAGAGTGGGTATAAACCCACTCTTTTTTATTATGGTTATACCTATTGTATTTTATACATAAAATTAAAATTTAGGGTTTACAAATATGTATTAATTATTTATAATAGTAAATGTAAAAGTTATATAAGGAGGAATACACATGGAAGCATTAACTATTCAAGATGTATTTAAACTTGGTGAGGGAGCTGTTGTAACAGATGAATTTGGTTTTGAGCACTGCGTTATAGGTGACGCTCTAATGTTTGTCAATGAGGGAGGAGAAAAAGACTTCACCTACATAACTAGAAGCATAGTTAATCGAAAATTTTATATTTTAGATTAATTAGGGTTTACATTTACAAACCTTTGGTATATAATAGTAAATGTAGAAAGGAGTTGAGCATATGGCAAAAACATTAAAATGTTCTGTGTGTGGATGTGATTTCCCTAGTGAGGACATTGTTAAGTACAAGCGCAAGAATTACTGCTTTAATTGCTTTGAGGCAAGTTTTAGTGAAGATGTTATAGACCAGCATTTCTTCTATCTAGCCTTCCAAAGAATGTTCAATCGTAAACCTAGTGAACAAGAGTGGGTACAATGTAGACGATTAATTGATAATAAGCAATCGTCTGGGGATTGGTCTTGGCGTAAAATTGAAAAGGTTATGACCTATGTGTACGAGGTTGAAGGAATGGAAACCAATGAAGAGTATGGGGTAATTGGAATCCTCCCATATCATGAATATAGGGCAGATAAGTTCTATGAGCAGTACTATGCTATTTGCGACATGGTTGATGAAATGGAAGACATTGAACAAGAGGAAGAGGAAGTACATATTTACACCAAACCATATAGACAAAAAAGCAAAAAGGTTGAGTTAAAATCCATTGACAAGCTGATTAATTGGGAGGATGAGGAATAATGGCAAAGATTAAAAGAAGTGATATTAATAAGTATTATTGTAGTCGTAGCGCTTGCTATTTACTATCATGTTTACTTAAAAAACCTAAATTGGCTTTATCACGAGATAGAGCATATAATGAAAATTTCTTTACAACAAAAACTCATAAAGCACTTTACCTAGTTATTGAAAACTTAGCTAAAATGGGTGTAGAAACAGTTAAACTAGCAGACATTGAGTCTTACTTAGCAACACATGACCAACTAACTTACGCACGTTTCTTTGGTGAAGTAGGAGATGAAACAGAATGGATTTTATCTTTATTAGAAATGGATACAGACGAGGGTAACTATAATTATTACTACGATATGTTACAAAAGTTTGCCTTCTTACGTGCTAAGATGGAGAATGGACAAGATGTAACAGACATTTTAGATATGAACGAGATTGATAGTCGTATCTTAGATAGCCAATACGAACACTTTATTGAAATGTCTATGGAGGAAATTATTCGACATTACGACACGTTGAACCTTACTGTTAAACATAGTTTTACAAGACGTAGTGAAGAAGATAGTTGTCACGCAGGGGAAAACATTCGTTCTTTACGCGAGGAATTAGCACAAAATCCGGACTATGGTTGGCGTTTATCTTTAGGACGTTACTGCGATGGATTGGTACGTGGTGCTAGACGAGGTAACTTGGTAGTTGAATCACGTAACTCTGGGATGGGGAAAACCCGTGATGCACTTTACCAATGTGTAACATTATCTTGTCACACTATTTGGAATCATGAGACACAACAGTTTGAACCTAACCCATATGGAGAGGTTGTGCCTAGTTTATACTTTGGTACAGAGTTAAAACTACATAAAGAGGTTAAACCTTTAATCCTTGCCTTCATTAGTGGTGTTGAGAGTGGTAAGATTAAAAAGAATAAGATGACACCTCAAGAAGAGGAGCGTGTTGATAAAGCCATTGAAATCTTAGAGCAATCACCAATTTACTTAGAACGTGAACCAAACTATGATTGTATGTTCTTAGAGAACATGATTGAGAAGTATGTTAATCAGTATGACGTAGGGGCTATCATGATTGACTACGTAGAGTTAACACCTCCAATGATTGGTGAATATACACGTATGACTCGTGGTTTACAAGCTCGTGAGGATAGCATCTTATTGAACGTGTCTACGGTTTTAAAGAACCTTGCAGAAGAGTTTGATGTGTTTATTAAGATTTATACTCAGATTTCAGATAACGCAAGACGTGACCATACTATTCGTGACTCGGGAGCTATTAAGGGTTCTAAATCTTTACAGGTACGTGCGGACTTAGGGGTTGTTGTAATGCGTCCTGTTGAACGAGAGTTAAGTATGTTAAAACCATTAATTGATTTATACGGTGAACCTAATATCTGTTTCAATATTTACAAAAACCGAGATGGTGATTTAGGTGAGTTTAAAGTATGGTGTAGAGTTAACTTAGGTAATTATGACCTAGAGGAGTTATTCCTTACAGATTGGAACTATAGACCTTTTAAAGAAAAGATTGAAAAGGTATATTTACATAGTGTTGTAGAAGATGAATTTGCAACAGAATTAGAAACTGATACCGTACATATTATGCAAGATGACGATTTACCTGTGTTTGATGAGAAAACAGGTGAAATCATTGAGGAAGTGCGAAAACCTCGTGGAATTCGACGCAGTAGAAGCTAATTGGGGAGGAGGAGGCAAGGTGAAGCCTATTAAAAAAGAAAGAATTGGACATGAGTTTACAAACAAGCAGGGTTGCTGTGGAGTTGTTGTTGATTATAAAAACGCATCTCAGGTATTGGTTCACTTTGACAACACACCTTCAGATGCTATAGTGAAGACAACGTGGGATAGAGTGGTTAAAGGGCAGACACCCAACCCCTACCATCCCACCACATGTGGGGTGGGCTATCTAGGACAGGGGGAATATGAGAGAACTGTAGGTAGAGTCTCAACCCCAGCCTATAGATATTGGTGTGATATGTTAAGAAGATGCTATGACGTTGGGTTTCATGAAAGACAACCTTCTTACGCTGATTGTGAGGTCTGTGAAGAGTGGCATAACTATCAAAACTTTGCCAAGTGGTTTGAGAATAATTATTATGAAATTAAAAATGATACCCTAGACTTGGATAAGGATTTGTTAGTCGCTAATAACAAGGTTTATTCGCCCGAAACCTGTTGGTTTATACCAACGGGGATTAATAGGGGCTACCGCAACAACAAGGATAGGAAGGCTATATGTGCGCTGGATAGTGGAGAATACGTCATTTCCCCAATAAAACAATCTCCTAGATTTACCAACTTGGAAGAAGCAAAAATCTCCTATGTCAACTGGACAATCAATAAACAACTTGAAAAATTAGAGTCTTATAAGGGTGAACTACCAGTAGAAATCTATCAAAGACTTTATAGAATTCTAAAGGATTATACCCCAACAATTTCAATTTATACAAGATAGTGGTGATTGATTTTGGAAGCCAAGGAAATTTTAAGCAAGCTAAATAAAGAGCTGATTAAGGAGATAATGGAGGATATTTATGGTGCTTCTTGTAAGATAGATAGACAAGGAGCGCTAATGTTTGAATGTGTTTGTCATGGTTCTTCAAAACATAAGTTATATTGCTATGAAAACAACGATGAAGAGGGGTTGACAACTTTTAACTTCCACTGTTACATTTGTGGTGTGCATGGAGACATTATTAGCATTATAGAATCGCTATCGGGCTATGACTTTAACTCAGCTTTAAAGGTAGTTGGTGACTATGTTGGTATAGACGTTACCAAGCAAAAGAAGTTAATAGGTATTAAACGTAGAAAGCGTGAAAACACTGACTTGCAGTTCTTATCAATCTACACTAAGAAACCACGTAAAAATAGGATTATTGAAACAAAATACGATGATAGTATTTTACATAGTTTTAGTGAAGTTTACCCCCTCTGTTGGAAGGAAGAAGGGATAGATGGATACACCGCAGATAAGTTTGATATACGATATGACCACAACAGAGAACGTGCTATCATTCCCGCAAGGAATATTAAAGGGGAGTTAATTGGCATACGTGTAAGAAACTTTGAGGAAAAGTCTGTTGAAAAAGGTTTTAAATACCTACCACTAGATTACAGAGGTAAATCATACCGTTTTGCAACAAGCAATGCTTTATATGGTATTTATGAAAACCAAGACATTATTAGAAAGAAACGTAAAGTTCTTTTGGTTGAGTCCGAAAAAAGTTGTTTACAAGCAGACTCTTTCTATGATGGAGAGGGTTATGTATTGGCGGTATACGGTAGTAACTTTAGTCGTATACAAATGCAAATGATACTGGACTTAGGTGTTACAGAGGTTACATTAGGCTTTGACAAAGAGTATTGTGAGGATTATTATGGTGAGGAGTATAATAATTCTAAAGAACAACGTTTAATGTTTGCGTACTTTGAAAAATTAAAAAAGATATGTAAGATGTTAAATAGTTATGTTACTGTTAACATAATTATTGACTATGATAACTTACTCGAAATGAAGCAATCACCCACTGACAGAGGTAAAGAGGTGTTTGAAACATTATACCGCAATAGGGTAACTATTGGCGATGTAGATAAGGATTTTAAAGAAATATTTGGGATATAGGTGAAATGGAATGAAATACGAAACAAGAATTAAAAAATCAATCGACAGATTAAGTGAAGAACAATTATTACATGAATTATTACTTGTGAGGGGTATTGAAAACCCTTATGAGTTCTTAAATCTTACAGAGGACGTTATACATGACCCACAATTACTAGTAAACATGCAACAAGGTGTTAATATGTTGCATTACTGGGTAACACAAGACCAACCTCGTATTCATTTACTAATAGATACCGACTGTGATGGATTAACAAGCAGCGCATTTATGTACTTATGGTTACAACGTAACTTTCCAAACTGTATTTTAACAGTAGATGTTAATGAGGGTAAACGACATGGATTAAACGAAGATATTTTCTCTCGCATTCCCGAGGAAACTAACTTAATGATTTGTCCTGACAGCTCGTCGGATGATATTGAATGGCATAATAAATTAGATGAAGTAGGGTTTGATTTACTAATTCTAGACCACCACGAATTTAATACAGAGGTTGAAACACCTGCTTGTATTATTAATAACCAAGATGGACAGTATCCAAATAAGGCCTTTTCGGCTCCGGGAGTAGTTTATAAATTCTTAGACGAGTTTGAATACCAACACTTTGAAGATATGGGTAAACAACCTAATTGTCATGAATACTTAGATATTTTGGCGGTTGGTGTTGTAGCCGACTTATGTGATGTACGTGACTATGAAACACGTTTCTTGGTGTTTAAAGGTTTAGAAAGATTAAAACAAACTAACAATGAGTTACTTAAAGCAATTTTATTATCTCAAGAACAACGTATTAAAGGTGAAATCAACATCGAAACAATTGGATGGAATATTGCCCCTATTATCAATGCTATCTTCCGTCAAGGAACTGTTGAGGACAAACTATTGCTATTTAGAGCCATTGTAAACGAACATGAAACAATGACATACATACCTAAGAAGGCAACAAAGAACAACCCAAATAAAGAACCCATCCATGAATCATTACAAGACCATGTTATTCGCATTGCCAATTCATTAAAGGCTGCACAGGATAGAGTTTCTAAGAAAGAGGTTGAATTGTTTAAGGGTGAAATTGAACAGAATGGTTTTGACCAAAACCCTGTTATTATTTTAGATGTTACAGATAGAATTGAGGCTGGACATACTGGATTGGTTGCTAATAAGTTAGCACAACAATATCAAAGACCTGTGCTTCTAGTTAATGGTCGTGGAGGTTCATTCCGTAACTACGATAAGTTCCCTATTGAGGATTTAAGTGGTTGGTTAATGCAAAGCGACCTAGTTATTTGCAAAGGGCATAGTAATGCAGGAGGACTGGATATTGAAAAAGAAAATATTGAATCTTTACAAGATTGGTGTAAAGAACAATTAAAAGACCATGACCTAACACCAATTTACCACGCAGACTTAGAAATTCCTATTGCCAAGTTAAAGAACAGACATATTAACAAAGTTGGTGCTTTAAAGGATAACTGGGGTGGTAAAAATATGTCTAAGCCATCATTTATCATTACTGGAATTGAAATTGACAGTGCGGATATTCAACGACTAGGTAAGACAGGAACAATGGTTAAGTTTACCACTAATATTAACGGTGAGGTTATTACATTTATTCGACCTTTTACTTCAAAAGAAGTATACCAAGAAATGACTTGTGAAAACGTTGAAACAGGTAGAAAAGGTATTAACCGTAGTGGAAGTGCTGGAAACAAAAAGATTAGTTTAACAATCTTAGGTGAGTTTGAGGTTGAGGAATTTAATGGTAAACAATACCCTCAAGTAACAATTAAACACTTTGAAAGTAAACCAGTGGTTCAAGGTAGTGGTAGACGACAACGTAAATTTACATAGTAAGATAAAATATTTATCTTACATTAAGGAGAAATGAACTGTGATAGAAACTATAATTACTTTTATTTGTGCAATTTTCTTCGCTTTGGGTGCATGGGTTGGTTATGAAGTAACCAAACCAACAGAACAACAAGTAGAGATTATTGATAAGGCTTGTGAGTATATCTATGAGAACGAACCATTAGAGGTTTATACTCAATATTGTAAGTAGTGGGAATAATAAATATCTATAATATAACCAAGGAGAAATGACAATGAATTTAAAAACTAAAGCAATTGTAGGTGGAACAGCATTAACATTAGCAGTGGGTGGAGTAGTGGGTTACACTACTTGTACCACAAAAATCCCAACAGGATATGTAGGAATTGTCTATAGTTTAAATGGTGGGGTAACTGAAGACCAAGTACCATTAGGACAGGGGTTAAACTTTAAATCACCATTCCAAAAAGTGTCTAAATACCCAGTGTCGTTAACAACTATTTATTTAAGTGCGGACGAACGAGATGGAAGTAAAGACAATGAAAGTTTTGTTGCCATTGGTAAAGATAATAACCAAATGCGAGTATCAGTAGAAATGTCTTACTCATTTAATCAAGAGCAATTACCAAGTACTTTCTCTAAGTTTAAAGGACAAACTGGAGAACAAATTGAACGTACATTTATCCGTTCTAAAGTTAAGAGTTGGGTGGCAGAAGCATTAAGTCAATTTGATACATTTGATGTATATGGAGGTAGCCGTACAGAGGCGAACCTAGCCATTACCGAACACTTAAAAGAGAAATTTGCTCCATATGGTATTGATGTAGACACAGTAAATATTATTGACATTTCATTAGACGAAAAAACTACTCAAACTATTAACAATAAAATTCAACGTCAACAAGAAGTAGAAGCCGCTAAATTAGAAGCAGAGAAACAAGCGGTTGAAAATGAAAAGCAAATTGCTTTAGTTCAGGCACAAGCAGAACAAAAACGTATTGCGGCCGAAGCAGAAGCAGAAGCAGAATTAATTCGTGCTCAAGCAACTGCAGAAGCAAACCGTTTAATCTCTGAGTCTTTAACACAAGAGTTATTAGATTTAGAATATATTAACAAGTGGAGTGGAGAAGTTCCTCAAGTTAATGGTAGTTCAACACCAATCTTAGATTTACGATAAAATTAAAATATTTTTAAAAAGTAGGTTTACAAACCTACTTTTTTTGTGTATAATAGTAAATGTAATAACAAGTAAGGAGAGCGATATTTATGAACGACAAAAACCAACTTTACACATTGTATTTTGAACCAGACGAGGATTATTTTGGAAGAACTGATTTATTATTAGGGATTTTTAACGACAAGAACCTAATGGTAGACAGTGTTAGAGCTTACATGAGACAACTGGTTGAACAGACAGATTCAAGTAAATACAAATGCAGAGCAATTGCAGAGGAAAATGGGTATACCTTAATTGTTGAAAACAAAACCCAACCCACAATCAAATACTACCATACTTTCTTTTGGGAAACACAGGAGTTAAACACAATTAATAATAATGAAATTAAGTTAACACACTAAACGTAAGGGAGGAATATAAATGACTAAACTAACATACGATGTTGCTCATAGGTTAACAACCATAGGGATTTGTTATTTAGATGACAAGGGAGAAACTATAAGCACAATTTCGTTATGCCACGATTTATTAAGCCTATGGGCGAAAACAGAAAGCAAGGTGTTAAAGAAAGAGTGTAGGAAATTAGTTGCAGAGTTATTAGAATTAAATGAATAGGGGTTAGAGTATGATTAAGTTAGATAAGCAGGTAAATATACATTCGCATACACATTATTCAAACACAGGTGGTTTCAAGGACAGTGTTATTAAGCCAGGAGATGCTATGAAATATGTAGCATCCCTTGGGCAAAAAGCAATCTCCTTTTCAGAACATGAGATGATGGGTGGTCACATTAAATACCTTGATACGTGTGAGGCTTTAAAGGAGAAAGGGGAGTTACCACAAGACTTTAAAGTTATCTTGTCTAACGAGATTTACTTGGTGGATGAGCAACAAATGAAGTCACAAATGGAGAACAAAGAACGAGTACCATTTTACCACTTTATCTTAGTTGCATTAGACGACATTGGGCATAGACAGTTACGTGAATTGTCAACAAGAGCTTGGCAACGTATGTTTAGTTGGCGAGGTATCGAACGTAAGCCAACATACTATGAAGACATTGAAGAAATCATTGGTGAAAATAGTGGTCATGTTGTTGCTTCTACAGCCTGTTTAGGTGGTTACTTGGGTAAACATATTTTAAGTGAAGACTATGATAGTGTAGAGGGATTTATTGAATGGTGTCAAGACATTTTTGGTGAGGATAAGTTCTTCCTAGAAATGCAACCACATAAACGTAAATACGATGAAGAGGGCAATGAGATTATTACAGAACAGGAAATTGTTAATACGTGGATTCGTGATAGAGGTCTACAAGCAATTATCACAACAGATGCACATTATTTAACAGAAGACCAACGTATGCTACATAAGGCGTTTTTAACCTCAGACCAAGACGAAGATAAAGCTTCTGTACGTGAGGTTGATGATTTCTATGAAACTACATATCATATGTCAAGCGAAGAAATTCATGAGCACCTAGATTACTATTTAGGCGAAGAATTTATTGACGAATGTATTGAAAACTCATGGTGGGTTGGGCAACAGGTCAAAGGCTATGACCTAAAGAAACGACAAATCGTTACCGAAACTCCATTACCACCTGAAGAAGAATGGTTTGTCAATGAAGAAATGTTGGATTTATTCTATGACAATGAAGAACATTTTAGTGCTATTCTTGATATGTGGGAAAGTAAAAACCCATACAACGCTTATCTAATTAGCCTATGTATGAAGGGCGCTAGTGATAGTTTCCTAATTAGTAAAGAAGAATGGTTTGAAACATTTGAACGTGTTAACATGGAGTGCGAAGAAATACTAGGTATTTCAGAAGCTGGTGGATACAATATGAGTGCATACTTCATTACCATGAATAAGTTTATTGATATTATTTGGAATGATGCCAATGCAATCTTAGGTGTATCTCGTGGTTCAGCTGCAGGGTTTATGATTAATTACCTATTAGAAATTGTACAAGTTAACCCATTAAAACAACCTGTTGAGCTTCCTCATTGGCGCTTTCTTGAACGCAACAAGGTTGAATTACCGGATATTGATATAGATATACCATCACATAAAAAAGAGGTTGTATTTAACAAAACTAGAGAATACATGGAGTCTATTGGTGGTAGTCTTGTGCGAGTGGGTACATATAAAACCGAAACCACAAAGTCAGCTATCCAAACTGCTTGCCGAGGAATGGGTATTAGTTCAGATATTGCATTATACTTATCTGGTTTAATTCCAGTTGATAGGGGAGCTGTACGTACCTTACATGATACTGTTTATGGAAATGAGGAAAAAGGGCTTGAACCTCATAAAGACTTTATTCGTGAGGTTGACAAATATGAAGGGTTAATGGATGTAATCTTTGGTGTTGAAGGCTTAATTAGTGGTCGTTCAAGCCATGCTGCAGGAGTTATCCCTCATCTCGACATTGTTGATTGTTGTGCATTAATGAAAGCACCAAATGGAGATATTACAACTCAATATGACTTAGGTGACGTTGAGGCTTGTGGTGGGTTAAAATTCGACTTCTTACTAACCTCTGCAACAAGTATTATTCAGAACACTATGGATTTATTAATTGAGTATGGTCATATTAAGAAATACCCAACGTTAAAAGAAACATATCGTCATAGTATTCATCCGAACAATTTAGACTATGACAACCCTAAATACTATGAGGCATTAAATGAAGGTAGATTATTAAATGCCTTCCAGTTTGATACCTTAACAAGTATTAAGGCGTTGCACACAATTAATCCAAATACACTACTTGAATTAGCCAATACAAACTCACTCATGCGTTTAATGTCTGATGGTGAACAACCAACTGATAGATATGTACGCCTACGTGAGAACCCAGAACAATGGGAACAGGAAATGATTGACTATGGATTAAATGAAGAAGAACGAGCTATTCTACATAAACACTTAGATAAAGACTATGGTACACTATCTTCACAGGAGGGGTTAATGTTACTAACACAAGACCCTGAAGTGGCTAATTTTGATGTACCTAAGTCAAATATAGCGAGGAAAGCGATTGCTAAATTTTTGGCGTGTTAAACAGTAATGTTTAATATTATTAGTGGGCAAAATCGGTGAAGTCTAATTCTCTAAGAGAAAGGTGGATTATGAGTAAATAGAGTTATGATAACACCGAGGTAAACACTTAAATGGCGAAAGGTTAAGTGTCACCGTAACGCATAGAGGGTGAATAAATATAACCCCTCCAAGAGTGTCCACCACCCTAGCGTAAAGTCGAGGGTGAAAATGTATGCTAGACTGGGTTGGAATTGACCAACCGATGAAAATGAGGGAAACCTCCAGAGCCATAGATAAAAAGCTATGGGGTAATAACATTCGAAAAAGAAAGCTAACGTGTTGGAAAAGGCTAAGAAATTATTCTATGAATGTGGAGAGGAAATTGGTAGTCGTAAAGTATTCTTAGACTATATTTGGAACGTACAATTTGCCATGCAATTCGGGTATGCGTTCTCAATCCTACATACTATTGGTTACTCAACAATTCTTGTACAGGAACTAGACCTTATTACCTCTTACCCTAGTATCTATTGGGCTACTGCGGTATTAATGACCGAGAGTGGTACTATTGAACGTGAAACCGAAGAGGGTGAAGGTAAGGAAAGTGGTACGGACAATGAAGCTATGGGTAGTGCCATTTCCAACTTACAAAAGCAAGGTGTTGTTATCGACCTGCCAGACATTAATAAAGCCTTAACTGGTTTCAAACCCGATGAGGTTACAAACTCAATTATCTTTGGTATGAAAGGTATTTCATCTATTAACAACAAGACAAGTGAGATTATCATGGCTCATAGACCTTATACATCAATGAAAGACTTCCATGATAGATTACACTTGGTTAAGCATGAAACATACACCAAAGATGGTAAAAAGCAAATGAAAGCATTAATTACTAAAGAGCAAATGATTAACTTAATTAAGGCTGGAGCATTTGATGAAATCGAACCTAATAAAACACGTACACAAGTCTTAGAGGAATACCTACATATGGAGTTTCCAGATAAACGTGCTATAACAACTTCTAACCTACCTCAATTAATTTATCGTGGGCTAATCCCTAGTGACTATGACGAAGAGTTGCGCTTATATGAAATAAGACAATATTTGCGTGAAGGTTTATGTGTTGCCGATGGTGAGTTGCCACATCATAAAGCCATTGATAACTATAAGGCAACCAAATCTAAAAAGTGGTATCTATTAGATGGTGAAGATGAAGATGATACATTAGATGTAGTAAATATTTTCTTAGAAGCGTTTCCAGAGTTAAACGAGGGTGAGCACTACTATTTTGCCTCTGACTACGATGAAAATGGTGAGTACTGGAGTAATGCTATTTGGGTTGAATGTGGTGCAAGTGGTAAGAAAGCATTTGAAGGTATTTATAAAGCCAAAGTTAAACGTTTATTAGAGTTTTTAACTAGTAAAGGGTTATTACAGACGTACAATGAATCGTTGTTTAACGACACTAGAAATACGTATATGAAAGGAACTGAATCTACATGGGAGTTTGAGGCTATGGCTTACTATCATGGTGACCACGAGGTTTCTATGATTGATAAAGAGTTATATAATATTGCCGACTTCTATGAGTTACCAGAAGACCCTGTTGTAATCGACTACTGGATTAAAACCGACAAGGAAACAGGTCAAGAAGTTAAGATTCCTAAGTTTGAAATTAATCAAATTGCAGGGGTTGTTTTAGGTAAGAATAAAAACAAAAGTACCATCACTTTACTTACGGAGAGTGGAGCAGTGTATATTAAATTCCAAAAAGGACAATTCTCTCATTACGACAGAAGTATCTCAATTCCAGACGAGGAAACAGGTAAAAACAAGGTAGTCGAGCGCTCTTGGTTTACAAGGGGTAATATCTTAATGATTCGTGGTATTCGTAGAGGTAGCCACTTTACAGTTAAAAACTATAAAAACTCTCTATGGACACACTCTGTAAGTCTAGTTGAAAAGATTTATGACGATGGTATTTGTTTAACAAAAGACGAACGCTACCGTATTGAAGATTAATTAAATATTTTATAAAAGAGGGGTTTACATTTCCCCTCTTTTAGTTTATAATAATAAATGTAAGGAGGAAATAAAATAAACTCTTAGACCCTAGTAAGTAAATAAAAATTAAAATAAATTTAAAATAGGGGTTTACAAATACAAATAAAAAGTGTATAATAGTAAATGTAAACAAGAGATACAAGAGGTGTTAATATGACAAACATTTTAATTTTAATAAGTGTGATAGTAACAAGTTACATAGGAGCAACATTAACACAAAAAATTAAAAATAAGTAAAATAAGTATTTACAAATACAAATAAAAAGTGTATAATAGTAAATGTAAACAGGATTAGGAGAAAGTAATATGAAATGTTGTAAAGATTGTACAAAACGTTATGTGGGGTGTCACTCACAGTGTCAAAAATACATAGTAGCAAAAGTAATTCATACATATAAACGAGATAAAATTGGTAAAGAAAAAGATTTAATTTTCAATGATACTCATTATGACCGTTTAAGTAAAGGTAACATGAGAAAAGTAGATGGGTTCAAATGGAAAACGTACAACGGATAGGGGCAATACATGTGAAACAGTTTAACATTAAGAAATTTAAACAAATTGAAGTTAATGAATTAGAATCTAATTTAAAGGTTATTGAGGCAACTACTAAGCCAACTCAATTTCACATTTCTACAAACGATATTGGGTTTGTATATGAAACATTAAGAATTAACTCAATGGTAAATAAAGAGGAGTTGATTACACTAAGAAACGATATTTGTGAGTACTATAAAAATAGGATTAAGCAGACTCAAAAGAGTGGGGAAGACTATTTTCATAGAAAAACAATGCGGTATGTTGTAATTAACTGTGCGATTGCTCACTGCATTGATATAAGACTTACAGAACTTGAAACAATGGACAAATAAAACTGTTATTGACACCATGAGGGTGTTTGGGAAGGAGATAAATATGGGGAATAGTCAGGCTGGATTTCCACTTATTCCACCAATGCCATTAATTGATATGGTAGAGGTGTTAGAAACACGTAACTTAAACTTTAATAAAGAATTTAGTTTTGAATATTGTGATGAGGTAGCTTCTACAATGGAGAAAGTAATGCAATATGATAAACTGGTGGGAACACCTAAAGATGGATTATATCTACGTATTACATTGTCAACCCCCGGGGGCTACGTATATGGCTTAATGAAGGTGTTGGAGAAAGTTGAGAAAATGAAAGAGCGTGGCTACACTGTACATACACATATTGCAAGTTGGGCTGCGAGTTGTGGTTTCATCTTATTCTGTGGAGGTAACTACAAAACAGTTTCACCCTTTGCAAGTGCTATGAACCATCAACCTTCTAGTGGTATGTGGGGTACACTTAGAGACCAAGAGGTTTCATTGAATGCGTTAAAGAAATTAGACGACGTGGTATTGGATTACATTCGTAAGAATACACGTTTGTCAGAAGAAGAAATTCAAAGACCATATGTAACCAATACTGATATTTGGTACACTGCCGAAGAGTGTATGGAAATTGGTTTAGCGGATGCAATTAAATTATACTAATATAAGCATTAATAAATAAAACAAAAAATACAAATACATAGGAGAGATATATATGTTTAATTTAAACCAAGTAGTTGAAGCATTTGAAGGAATTACGGTAACACTAGGGAAAGACACAGTAATGTTAGAAGGTATGACATATGTCGAGTTATATGAATTTATTTGCACATTATCAGACACAGAAGCTGCAGAGTTAGTTCGTCAGTTAGAAGATAAGCTAGGTCAAGATGTTACTGCAGAGATTATGACAGCTGTTATTGTAATCGCAGATGGAGTTGAAGAGTTAATGGAAGATGAAGACAAAGAAGTTAATGAGCCAGAAGAAGGAATTGAACTACCAAAAGAAAAAGCTCCTTTATCACCAGTTGAAATGGTTGACATGAATGACTTCTACTCATTCTCACCAGACTTAATTACAGAAGGATTAGATGATAACTCACTAGAGTTTGCCTATATCATGGGGTTATTTAATAGTGGATACACTACAAGTCAAGTGTTTACTGCAGTTGAAGAACGTAAGAAGCGTGAACATGAGCATGAGATGACTAAAATCAAACATGAGCATGAGTTACAGATGGCTAAATTAAAGTTTGAATATGAAAAAGAAATTGCGACAATTCAACTTGAGAATTCTAAAGTGCAAGCTGAAATTGCTACAAAACAAATGAGTGTTAAACAATTATTAGGATAGGGTGATACATATGAATTTTGTGTTAATTGCTAAGGAATTTGATGGAATTGAATCGGTAAGCTATAACGTAACAAGTGTAAACGAAGACAACATTCAGGTTCTATATGCCACAGCCAAAAGATTTTTAGAGGTGGCAAAGGAAGAGGGTATTAAAGTTAAACTATACCTCGAAACATATTCAAACAATGGTGATTACATTGAGTATGCTCAGTATGATGAGGCAGAAGATGAATTCTTTGCCTTAACAGGTAAAGTAGATTAATAGCACAAAGTAGGGTTTAATACCCTACTTTTTATTTGACATTGTAAAGTATCCAAACAAATTTTAAGCATAGTAGGCATACTTTACAAAATCACGTATATAATGTAGTATAAAGTTAAAAGGGGTTGGATATATGAAGAATTGGAATTATAAAGAAATTAATTTTGATGATTGTAATAATGTGGCGCAAGCCATAGAGAAATATCTTGTTTTTAAAGAAAGTACACCTCAAGAGTTCCTGCCATGTTTGGATTGGTGGTTTTTTAGCACACTTGCAGATAACATTCAATGGGATTTATATGGACAATATCGTGAATCTTTTAAAAATTTATTGGGTTGTAGCTAGAATGGTTTAACTGGGTTACAAGGGTAGGGTATTATACCCTACTTTTTCTTTTTTGACAAAAATGGTTTACATTTGTAGTTAAATAGTGTATAATACTAAATGTAACAAATAGCAAAGAGGTGACAATATGCAAGAAGAAAATATTGTTGAGTTGGTAGTTACACCAAGTCAAAGATGGTATCCCAAAGGGGATAAATTAGTAGAGGTTGGTGCTTGGCAAATCTTTTCAGCTAAAGTAATGGAAAACCCTAATAAAGAGTATATTGACTATAACTTTAGAAGAGGGGAAATCACCATTGTAGGTAACCTACCTTTTGGAAGTGAGGCAGTATATGAAAACGACAATTATAAAATCCGTGCCATTAAGAAATGGAATGATAAGTACAATGCATATCAATATGAAGTAGCTTATTGTCAGCTACTAATTCCATTGGAAACGATTGCCGATAAACGTGCGTTTCTTTCATCGTTCTTAACCGAAAGACAGATTAATAACTTATACGAGGCACTAGAAGACCCATTTACCTGTATTGCAGAAATGAACGTAGAAGAGTTATGCAAGGCTAGTGGTATTGGTGAAAAGACAGCACAATCTATTATTGATAAGTTCTTAGCATGCCAGGATGAAGGTTCGCAGTTTACCGAGCTCGTTCAATTAGGACTAACACCAAACATTGTTAGAAAACTAAAGGAGTATTACAAATCTATTGATACTGCATTACATAAGGTTAAGACAGACCCTTATTCATTGGTTGAAGTAGATGGCGTAGGATTCGCCAAAGCAGACGAAATTGCCCTTAAAGTTGGCATTGGTACACTAGATACTAAACGTGTTAGAGGTTATGTATTACATCATTTCCAAGAGGAAGCCGATAAAGGACATTGTTATTCTCCTATGTCATTACTAGAAGACAAGGTTGAAGAAGTTCTTGGGTTGCAAGATATGTGTATCTTAGACGATGTTATTGAAGATTTAATTAACAAAAAGAAACTATTATACATAAGACCTCTAAATGAGGAGGATGAAGGGTTAATTGCTTTACAAAAGAATTACAATATTGAGTTAAGTATTTACAACAATATTAAACGTTTAATGGAAGCACCTAGTAATATCAACCTAGACCAAGATAAGGCTTTACAATCTATTAAACAACGTGAAGAAAAACAAGGTTGGGAGTTTACAGACCAACAAAAAGAGGGTATGTTCACCATTGCCGACCATAACGTTGTAATTATTCGTGGGTATGCTGGAACTGGTAAGTCGTCATGTGTTGCTGGTATCTTAGCTTGTCTTGATGAAAGTTACCACTTTGAACAGTGTGCTTTAAGTGGTCGTGCTAGTTCAAACTTATTTGACATCACAGGTAAAGATGGTAAAACTATTCACCGTTTATTGGGATATAAACCTGAAAAAGGCTTTGCCCATGATGAAACCAACCCAATTAAAACCAACATGGTCATTCTTGATGAGGCTTCAATGGTGGACGCTAATTTATTCAACTCTTTAATTCAAGCCATCCCAACGGGAGCTAAATTAATTATGCTAGGGGATACTAACCAGTTAGAGGCAATTGGTATGGGTAACGTAATGCTCGATATGATTGATAGTGAAGAAGTACCTGTTATTACATTTGACAAAATTCACCGTCAAGGAGCTAAGTCTGGTATTATTCCTTTTAGTAAAGATATTGCCGAGGGTGTTAAACACTTTAAAGACTCTTGGGAGGGTGCACAAGTACTAGGTGAATTACAAGACTTGAAGGTTATTGGGTATCAATCTAACAAGGATGAGGAAAAGCCTAGTATTGACCTCATTGTAGATGAGTTTAAAGAGATGTACCAAGAATGTAAGGATATATCACAGGTAAGTGTTGTTGTACCTACTAAGTCACGAGGGACTGGATGCTACCCAATTAACCTGCTATTACAAAACATTGTGCTACCTAGACGTGGTAGGGGTAAATGTTTAGAGCTAGGTACAAAGAAAGAACCATTTAATGTGTATCGTGGGGATAAGGTAATTAACCGTAAAAATAACTATGAGCTAAACATCTTTAACGGTTCTATGGGTGAGGTTATTGAGGTAAATGAAGAACAACAAACATTGCTTGTGGACTTCTATAACATTGGACAGGTATTAGTTAAGGGTGAATCCTTAAAGAGTATTGAGTTGGCTTATGCTATTAGTTGTCACTCTGCACAAGGGTCTGGCTTCCCTTATTTAATCTACTGTGTAGATTATACTCACTTTAGTTTGTTAACACGACAACAAGTGTATACAGGAATTACACGAGCTAAGAAACGTGCTACTTTCATCTTTGAAACAAGAGCCTTAAATAGAGCCATTAGAACAAACCATATTGTACATAAAAGAACATTCTTATATTCTTTCTTAACAAACGAAATTAATGAAAATAATGTTGAAATAATTTGTGGTTAGGGGTTTACATTTGTAAATAAAAAGTGTATAATAATATATGTGATGATTGGAAAGGGGTGGTTATTATGTAGTGGCTAACACTGTTTTATTACATAAGTTTTTATTAAAGAAAGGATGATTACATGGTAACTAAAGTAGTTAAGAAGAATGGAATGTTAAATGAATTTGATGGAGAAAAGATAAAAGTAGCTATTCGTAAAAGTGCAGAACGAGCAATGGTAGAGTTAACAAGTGTAGAAGAAGATTTTGTTGTTGAGAATGTATTGAGAGACTGTGTAAATCATTATAATGCAACTGGAGAGTATGTACACGTATCTGACGTACATAGAATGGTAGAAATTTATTTAATGCAAATTCAACCAAAAGTAGGGGACGCTTATCGTAGCTATCGTAACTATAAAATTGATATGGTGCAAGCATTTGATAAGTTTTATAAACAAGCGCAAACTATCTTATATCAAGGAGATAAGGAAAATAGTAATGCAGATAGCTCTTTAGCTTCAACCAAACAATCTTTAATCCGAGGTTATATTTCTAAAGAATTATATCAACGTTTCTTCTTAACACCAAAAGAAGTACAAGCTTGTGAAGATGGTGCTATTTATGTACACGACCAACGTGACCGTTTATTTGGAATGAACTGTTGTTTAGCGGATATTTCTAACATTATGACTAGTGGATTTGAAATGGGTAACCTATGGTACAACGAACCAAAAACTTTAGATGTGGCTTTTGACGTGTTAGGTGATATTATTATGTCTATGGCTTCACAAGAGTACGGTAGACTATAATTGCCGTATTAAAACTTTGCTAACCCTGCCAAGGGGTGTGTGAATTATTCATGCTAACGGTCAACTAGATAGTAATATCAAGGTGGTAAGAGAGCCTAAGTCCTAAATGGATATGGTAATACCGTGCGTATTTTCGAGTCTTAATTAAAAAGGAGGTGAAACTTTGGAAACAATTGTTTATAATGGAGAAGTTGCTTATGCTCATAAAATAAAAGGTTATTACGCAACAAAAAGTGGTAAAGTTGTTAGTGTAAAGAAAAAAGGTGGTAATGGTAAATTAGACTTTACCAATCCTAAAGAAATGGTAACTAGATACGATAGGGATGGTTACAAAGAACTATGCTTATCTCATTTGGTAAACGGTGTACAAAAAAGAGTGTATATTAAAGTCCATCAATTTGTTTGGGAGGTGTTTAATGGGGAGCGTAACCCATTGTTAACTATCGACCACATTGACAATAATAAATTAAATAACAATATAGATAACCTAAGACAAATAAGTAGAGAGGCTAACACAAGTAAAGCAAGAAAAGGTTGTATTCCTTGGCAAAAAGGGAAAAAACATAGTTCAAGAACCTTCTTTAATACGTTTGTAGATGAAGTTTATGTAGGCACATTTGATAAACAGGAATTAAAGGAATTCTTTGGTTTAAGCAAGGGAGATATTGAAAGACCAAAAACAAAAAGAAAAGTAAAAATGAAATTAAGACTCGAAAAGCGTGTAGAGGACATCGAAAGGGTAGATAATAATTAAAGCTAGTTATTATTGAGTAACCGAGTAGAGTAGACTATGAGATAGGCACATAGTTGAAACGCAAAGAGCGATTAGCAATCGTTAAGATATGTTGCAAAGGAGTAACCAGTTAAGAAATTAACATCTCCTTTGGGTTATACCGTACCGCAAATCGACGACATTTTAGAACCATACTGTGTAAAGTCTTATACTAAATATGTTGCAGAGTACTCTAAGGTTGTGTGTGTTGCAAATGGTGACTTTAACCCTACTAAGGCTGACGAATATGCCTTAGACAAAATTCGTAAGGACTTATTACAAGGATTCCAAGGATTGGAAATGAAATTAAACTCGGTTGCTTCTAGTCGTGGGGATTACATTTTTACAACCTTTACGTTTGGTTTAAACGAATCTAAATTTGGTCAAATGATTACCGAGGCAATTCTTGAAGTACGTAAAACAGGTCAAGGTAAAGATGGTTATAAAAAACCGGTACTCTTCCCTAAGCTGGCTTTCCTATACACCGATAAATTACATGGTGTGGGTAAACCATTAGAACACCTATTTAATAAAGCAATCGAGTGTTCTGCAAAAGCCATGTATCCTGACTATGTTTCACTTGACAACTTAGAACAGAACCACTTGGCAGATATGTACCATAACTGGGGTGGAGTTATTTCACCGATGGGTGAGTAAGATTGCTCATGTAAAACGTGGTGAACCTAGAAAACTAGGGTGTCTATTAAACGTTTAAGTAGCACTAGGAAATGAGTGTTAATTAATAGGCTAACAGGGGATGCCTTATGGAGAATCCTGTGCTAAGTCAAGAATATTTGAAAAGTTCAGAGACTATCGAAAGTGTAGATAATGAGAAAGACATTATCGAGTAAACGAGTAGAGTACATCTTATGTGAAATTCGTAGGGTGGAAGTGCCACGCAATTATACTATGGTAACAGTAGTATAATTGAAGATATAGTCCTTAGAGGTTTATAACCTCTAGTGTCGTGCATATTTATCTCCTTGGTTTAGAGAAGGTGGTAAAGAACCTAAAGATGAAAACGATAGAAGTATCTTTATCGGACGATTCAATATTGGTGCAGTAACACTTAACTTATGTTGGATTTATCAAGAAGCTAAAACAACAGGACAAGATTTCTATAAATTATTAGATTACTACTTAGAAATGATTCGTAGTATTCACAAACGTACATATGATTATATTGCCAATCTTAAAGCTGGTACAAACCCATTAGGATTTACTCAAGGTGGATTCTTAAATGGACACTTAAAACACGATGAAAAGATTGGGCATGATTTCTTAAAACCAATGACTGCTTCATTTGGTTACACAGCTCTTAATGAGTTATGTATGTTACACTATGGCAAATCTATTGTAGAAGACAATTCATTTGCCATTGAAGTTATGACATACATTAATAAACGTGTTGTCGATTTTAAGAAGGAAGATGGATGGTTATATGCAGTATATGGAGCTCCAGCCGAAAGCCTGGTAGGTTTACAAGTTGAACAATTTAAAAAACGTTTTGGTACTATTGAGGGTATCTTTGACAAAGACTATGTATCAAATAGTTTCCATTGTCATGTGTCTGAAGATATTACCCCATTTGAAAAACAAGATGCGGAAGAGGAATTATTCTTCTTATCTGCTGGAGGACGTATTACTTATACACGTTACTACGACCAAACAAACTTAGAAGCAATGCGTTTAATTGTTCGTCGAGGTATGGAAAAAGGATTCTATCAAGGTGTTAACCTAGCCTTATCTTACTGCGATGATTGTGGACACGAAGAAATTGATATGGATTACTGTTCTAAGTGTGGTTCATATAACTTAACAAAAGTAGACCGAATGAATGGGTTAACAAAATAGCCCATGTAAAACCGATTAAACTGCGGGAAACTCCTTAGAGCCTTAAATACTAAGTTGCTATAGTAATATAGCAATGGCTTAACTAATCATTAAGGTATAGTAATAAGTTTAAGGATTGGACAATCCGCATCCAAGCTACCTAATTGGTAGAAGGTTCAGAGACTATAATATCGGGGTCAGAAATGACAATGGTATAGTCCACTCCCTATTAAATATCTCGAAAGAGAGGGTATAAAGGATTTAAGTTACAGTCGTGTACAAGGTGATAGTAGGCTAAATGATGCCAAAATGGCAGAAATTAAAGACAGACGTAGTATGTAGGTGATATAGTGGGTGCTAAAATTGATATAACACAATATATAGGAACAAGCATCAATAACATGGAGGTTATTGATGCCTACCGTAAAATTAGTGGTAAACAAAAGAGAATATTCTTTACGGTAAAATGTCATTGTGGAAAAGTTAAGGATGATATAAGTCGTGATTTATTTCTCAAAGGTGGATATTCTTCTTGTGGTTGTAAGAAGAAAGAAAGGGCGAGAAAAATGAGTCTAGAGAAAAAGAAAGTCAACCAAGAAAAATATACTGGTAAAACCTTTATTACAAATGAAGGCTATACTATCGAGATAGTAAAATATAATGACAACCATAACGTTACAGTAAAATTTCTTATAGATGAGGATTATCAAGTTAGCACCACAATGCAAAACATACAGAATGGTGAGTTGAAGAATCCATTCCATAGGTCTGTTCTTAACGTTGGTTATTATGGCGTTGGGGATTATGGCAATAGAATTGATGGTAAGAAAAGCCCCTCTTATGTAACTTGGTTTAGCATGATGAATCGTTGTTATAATGACGAGTATGAATATTGGCAATATAGCTATAAGGGATGTCAAGTTTGTGAAGAGTGGCATAACTATCAGAACTTTGCCAAGTGGTATGAAGATAATTATTATGGTTATAGGGAAGGTCTGGAACTTGACAAAGATATTGTTAAATATGGCAATAAGTTATATAGTCCAGAAACTTGTATATTCGTACCCAAAGCTGTTAACGTGGCTTTTAGAGTTGGCATGTCAGAACTAATTAGAGAAGCCTGTATCGAGAAATTTAAAAATGAGTTGCCTCAACACATTATAGAGCATATGAGGAATAACCTCAAACAGTTAAAATCAATGTAATACTAAGGAGGGAACTTCCCTCCTTTTAATTGAATTTAAGGAGTGATTTTATGAACTATCATGATATAAGACCATGTGATTTAGTTAATGGTGAAGGTGTGCGTTGCGTACTATGGGTAAGTGGTTGCATGCACCAATGTAAAGGTTGTTTTAATGAAAAAACTTGGGGTGTCAAGTCAGGCATTGAATTTGACGAGGAAGCTAAAAAAGAAATCTTTGAAGCCCTATCTAGTCCATATTGTTCTGGTTTAACATTAAGTGGTGGCGACCCTTTCCATCCCAACAATTATGAAACACTAACAAGATTGTGTGAAGAGGTTAAATTTCTTTTCCCAGACAAAACAATTTGGATTTATAGTGGCTTTACTTTTGAGTATCTAATTTCAGACCCAAATAGGGTTGAACTGTTAAAACTTTGTGACGTATTAATTGATGGTAAATTTGAAATTGATAAATTCTCTAAAAAACTTAATTATAGAGGTTCTAGCAACCAACGTATTATTAAGGTACAAGAGTCTTTAAGTAGTGGCAAAGCTATTCTACATGAACTAAACAATACTATTGAATAACAAGGAGTGAAAGCATGATTGTGATTGAACTATGGCAGTTATTATGGGGTATGTTGGGGATAATATTGTTTGGCTGTGGTGTTTTTGGCATATTTATGTTTTGGAAAGAGAAGTGGAATGATGTAATTCCACTAAGTATATTCTTTACACTGACTGGTTTGTTTATATTGTTATGTGTATGCCAAATTATAATAATTAATGTTTAAAAGATTGATTTACTTCAATCTTTTTTTATTTTTTTGCAAAAAGATATTTACAAAACCCAACCCCTGGTGTATAATAATAAATGTAAGTTGTTAGTAAACAAATTAATAAAAACATGGAGGGTTAATTATGAGTAATAAGGAAGAGTTAAGAGAGGTAATAATTAAAGCACAAAATGGAGATATGGAAGCTAAAGACTATATTGTAAGAAAGTACAAATGGTTAGTGGAAAAGATGGTTCGTAGAGCAACAGGAAAACTAGATGAAGATTTAGTTTCAATTGGTTATCGTGGAATTTTGATGGCTATTGACAAATATGACGATAGTGTAACCTGTGCATTTGGAACATTTACTGAATACAAAATCAGAGGTGTGTTATCAAATGAATTTGCAAATAGAACACGTAAGAAACGTATTATAAACGAAATGACTATTTCACTACAAACACCAATGGAGGGGGATAACTCTGAAGGAGGTGAGGATATACTACAAGACGTTATTGCAATTGACAATGGAGAAGAACATGGTTACGCCCATATCTTCAAAGATGAAACAAGTAGTCTTGGGTTGGCGGTTAAACGTCTTACAGAAGCACAGCAAGTTCTGTTTAAAATGAAGTATTTAGATGAGTTAAACGACGAACAAATTGGTTTAAAATTAGGAGTAACAAAAGGTAAGATTACTCACCAAATTCGTGTGTTACGTAGAGACCTTAATGATATTATGGGGCTGGATTATGATATTCCTGGAATTAAAAGTACACGTAGTCACAAACGTAATAGAAGTCATTTAAAACAAGAGTTTAAATTAAAAGTATCTTAGTTTACAATAACACAATACATAGTAAAAGTCTAGTACATAGGGAGTGGTAATATTGAGTAAAGGTAAGTTATATTATTTCTATTCTACAATGAACGCTGGTAAAAGTGCAACATTAATTCTAAAAGAATTCCAATTCCGTCAAAGTGGGTCTACAACATTTGTATTAAAGCCTATGGTAGATACTCGTAGTGAAGGAACAATTAAATCTCGAGCAATTAAAAATGAGTTAAGTTGTTATGTATTCGACAAAGATACTGACTTACATAAACTTGTTTTCTCTTTAATGGGACAACACCTATCTCAAGGTAATAAACTTGTTGACATTTGTGTGTTTGTAGATGAGGTTAACTTTATCACACAGGAGCAAGTAAACCAATTATTTGAACTAACTCGCAGTCGCTATAACATTAAGGTATTTTGTTATGGACTAAAAACAAACTACCTAAACGATATGTTTGAGTCTGTTAAACGTTTAATGGTCTTAGCGGATACCGTAGAAGAAATTAAATCTAAGTGTAGCGTTAAAGGTTGTAAAAACAAAGCTACAACCCATGTACGTTATTGTAACGGAGAAGTTGTTATGGATGGTAGTGGTATTAAAGTAGGTGACATTGAGGAACAGAATGACTACTATATGTCTGTTTGTCAAACCTGTTATCATGAAATTACAGATACATATAAATACGATAAGTAGGAGAGATATACATGGAAAACTTTAACTGGACAAAATTTAAGGAAGGTAAAATTATTGTTTACTGTAAAACAATTGAAGAGGAATTAAACTTTTTACAAGAATGTGATAAACAAGGTCTTATGTGGTGTAGTGGGGCTAAACCATCACGAGTATCATATTTAAAAAGGGAAGAACTTGATGGAATTTATTTTGATTATTCCTTCTATGGATTAACCTATCTTACTCCCGATGAAGTGGAAGCTGATGAAATTGAACGTACTATTTGTTGGACTACTCAGCCTAAAACTAAATTTACTTGGCGAGAAGTATTTACCAATATTAAAGAAGGGGAAGTATATACTCTATATAATAAATTTATTAAAATGACTGACGGTCGACTAGTGTTTGGTGATGATACAGGTTGTATGTCATTTTCGTTGGACTCTGAGTTTACCAAAAGTAATCAGTGTATTCATATTGATTTTAATGAAGCACGTAAACAAATGAAATTAGGTAAAACAGTTAGGTCATTGTGCTTTGGTAGGTTTTATAAAATTGAAGACAATCAACTATATGGAAGCTACCAACCAGATTTCTTTTTTGAGAAAAGTCATATTACACTGGAAGAAATTGAAGATGATTGGTTGATTATTGAATAGGAGGTAGTCTATGGAATTAACACTGGTTAATTGGTTCTTTATTTTTATTATTGCTGTATTGGTTGTGGACACTATTTATCGTCTGGTTAAACCTAAGTGCAAACACGTTTATCTTCCAACCGTTGTTAGAAATAGTAATGGTATTACCACTAAATACATATGTAGTAAGTGTGGACAAGAACTTGAATTAGAATAATAAATAAAAATTTTAAATAAGTGGTTGACATTTATTAACCTATGGTGTATAATAATAAATGTAGGGTGGTTGGTGGGAATACATAAAGAAAGGTATGATACATATGAAAAACTTAAAACGTGTACGAGGATTCGAAGAGGTAGGTTCACAGCATTTAAAACATTCTAACGAAACAACAATTTTACCAGTTCGTGGAGATAAGGGTTCTGCTGGTTACGATTTTTATTCTAAAGAAACAGTGGTTATTCAACCAGGAGAGTCACACTTATTTTGGACAGATGTATGTGCTTATATGCAAGAAGATGAAGTCTTATTAATTCATGTACGTTCATCAATTGGGACTAAAAAAGGGTTAGCTTTAAAAAATACAACAGGAGTAATTGACTCTACATACTATGCCAATCCATCAAATGGTGGGAACATTGGGGTTTGTTTAATTAATAATTCAAACGTACCACAAACCATTGAAAAAGATGAACGTATTGCACAAGGGGTTTTTCAACATTACTTAGTAACAGACAACGATAAATGTTTACACAGTGAGCGTGTTGGTGGTTTTGGAAGTAGCAACCGATAACAATTAAACAATTAGAAATAAAACAAATCGAAAGGAGTTGGTGTATGATGGTAAGTAACTTGCCGTTATGCGTAACAGCTGGGTTGGTTTTATGTCAACCCAATGTAGTGTCAGAGGACATTACCCAACAAAATATACCGTACTCTCAAGTAGAACAATCTCAAATTGACGAAGTAGTCGAGGATATGCTTGCACCTACCTATACTCGTGAGATTCCAAACTTAGAGACTTTAGAGTATGTGCAAGGATATTATGAATACAAAGAAGAACAAGAACGTTTAGAACAAGAAAGAATTGCTGAGGAACAACGTAGACTAGAAGAAGAACAACGTAAGTTGGAAGAGGAACAACGTAAATTAGAAGAGCAACGTAAATATAATGAATGGGTAAATAGTTTTAACCGACAAGGTTATAGACAAACATACTACAGTGTGACTGAGGGTGAAACTCGTCTTGGTTCTGGGTATGGTATAAATAGTCCAGAGGTTAGAAACATAAACAATGTAATGCACTTTAATGATAGTGTATATGGTTGGTTACCTATTTATGCAGTTAACATGAATGAAGTAACAGCAAGTGGTACTAACTCAAAGGGAATTTGGAACTTATATGGTTCTGTAATTGAGATTAAAGACCAAAACAATAACTCAAAACTGGGGATAGTGTTAGATGCGTGTGGAGCGTGTCGTTATTCAAATAAAATTGATTTATGGGTATACAATAATCAAGCGTCATTAGATGTAAAAAACTTAGATTGGAAATACATACGTAAAGGTTGGAATGAATACATAGGATAGAGGGAGAATATAATGGGTAAAGCACTAGAAGTTAAAGTTACATACACAGAACAAGGAATTAAATTATATGAAGACTGCTACCTTAAAGGTAGTAGTCAAGTAGTAGACTTACAAGAGGGTAATGATGTTTGGTTTACATTTAGTGAACAAGATTTAAAAGGTAGCGTGGTTATTATGTATCAACCAGTAAAATTAAGTGTAAATACTACAATTTACGCTAAACGTCATTATATTAAACAAGATAATTTTAAAGTACCTTTTCCACTAACTAACCTACTAGATATGGGAGTAGAGGTTAAAACTAAATAGTAAAGCGCAAAAAATAAAGGTAACTAGAATTAATCTAGTTACCTTTTTTAGTTTGTTTATTATACTTTTTATCCTTTTTATCTTTGTCCCATTGTTTGTTATATGGTTTTTTATCACCACTCTTATAAGGTTTATTCCCCTTATAACCCTTTTTATTTTTTGGTTTATCCTTTTTAGGCTTGGTAATAATATCTTTAAAATCGTCAACATTTAGAGGTACATATTCTTTTACCTTTTTAGATTTGTTACGATGATTTAATTTATCTTTTGCCATTTTAAAATTCTCCTATTATCTGTTCATTTGACGGTCTTGTCGTTCTTGAATTTTATCAACCTTTTGGTTTAAGTTCCCCAATTCCCATTCCATTTTATTAACTTGGTCTCTTACACCCATTAACACGTCTGTTTGTCGTCTAACGTCCTCAGCTACCTGTTTAAACGACACTACCGTATCTGAAAATACATTAAATGTTTCTTTTTGGGTTTCTTCAATTTCCTTTAATTTTTCGTCGTAAAAAGCATTCCGTTCATTAGTTAGTTTACGTTGGTCGACAACTAGCCACACAACACCTCCAACTAACATTACACAAACAATTCCTAATACTCCATACTGAAATAATTGCGTGGTAGCCTGTTCTACTATCTCGTTCACCTGCATCATCCCTTCTATTTATAAATTACCCTGCTTAACAAATAATAAATTCTTTTCCTAAAAATACAGAGAACATACGAGTGTAGGCTCTTAATTCAGTTAATCCCATAGGTATCCATTTGCCTTCTTTATTTTTCATGATTAAAATATCCGATAAGTTCTCAACATCAATTCCCATACGCTCTCTCCAAGCCAAGTATTGTTTCGAGTATTTTTTCTCTCTATTAAAATCAACACTATCAATACGTAAATTCAAGATGTCCTGTCCCAAATGGGCATGGTCTAATATTACCAACCCCATATAGTCGTGTTTAGTAGATAGAAAGGTTCTTAGAGTATCTAATCTCTCTTTACTAAAGGCTACACAATTAGGCTCTTGTTTCTTTGTTAAATCTTCTCGTTGCATAATATCCACTTCTCGCCAAAAGTTTACGTATTCATACCACTGATTTTTATAATTCTTACTAGAGATTTCATCCTTCCCTAAAACAAATTCTCCGTAATCTCCTAATCCAGCTAAATCGGTACGTATAATTTTAGCTCTTGTGTAACTGTAACCCTCCTCTTTAACAAATAAGAAGAAGTTACGTGCCTGTGTCATGGTAACTTGTCTAAAGTTTTTGTTGCTATTACATTCCCTATTCCATGTAAAGAATAAAATTAGATTGTAGCGAATGTTACTACAAGTTTTTAAAGTTAAATCTGTATATGCTAAAAAGTTCATGTACTCAATTAAAAAGTTCTTATTTTGAGTACCGATTGTATAAAGAAACTCCTCGTCAAAGCTCAATAGTAAGCGCTTTCTTTCAGCCAAGAAAATTTGCTGTTTGGTTTTTGCGCTAATAGAAGTATCGTATAATACAATTTCTTTTTCATATGGTTTCATATAATCTCATCCTTTTCAAATTAATTCAAATTAAAAGACACCCATTGAGGTGTCTTTATGCACTACTTTTGTTGTTACTAAATAATCTAATAACGTCCTTTGGTTTTGGAATATAGATTGTTTTCTTATCCATATCCAATTCCCCTTCCAATTTCTCTTTCATAAAATCCTTAGCCTCTTTATCCCCATGTACTAAGAATATTGCTTTTAGTTTACCTTGATTTAAACTCTTAACTAGCCTTGTTAATTGGTTAGTATCTGCATGACCACTAACATTAATAGGTTTAGGTAGTTTACAACGTACAGTGTAAGTTCTACCTTGAATACTTACTGTTTTCTTCTCTTTATCTTTTGTTTCCAGTATAGCTCTACCTACTGTTCCCTCTCCTTGATATCCAACAAAACTAATCATTACATTTGGTCTACCAACCAATTGTTGAGCTAAGTATACACAATAACCACCTTGTAGCATTCCACCACTTGATATTATAATCTTTGGTTTGTTGTCAAGTAGTTGCTCCTCAACCTCTTGAAATTTGGTAATCTTTTTAATGTTCCCCCATTTAAAACTTCCATCATTTTGCCATTGTTCATCCATGTAATTTCTTTGGAAGTATTCATTACTATATACATTATGTGACAGGTTTAACAAATTGCCAGCCAAATAAATAGGTATGTTTGCCTTTTGTAGCTCTGGGTTGCGTTCCCACACACGTTTTAAATAATAAACCATTTGGGTACTTCTTGCTATGGCAAAGGCTGGGATTAATAATACTCCACGATTTTTCAATACGTGGTCTAATACCAACTCTTCTAGTCTTGCCACATTATCCTCTACTTGGTGATAACGACCACCATATGTATTTTCCATAATTAATACATCTACATCTAATTGTTGTGTAGTATCCCATTGTTTTGTAAATGGTTTAGGGTCTTGTGTAAAAGCATTTGTATCCCCTGTATATAGTAATCGTTTAGTTGTATATTCATCTTTGTTGTATGTAATTAAAATACTACTGTCCCCCAACATATGTCCGCAAGGTTTAAATGTAGCGGTTACATTAGGTGTTAATGGAATTTCTTCATTGTAACCATACCCTTGCATAATAAGGACTAAGTCGTTAGCATGTTGCTCGAGGTACAGTGGCTCTAGTGGTTTTTTACTAGGATTTGCCCTATTATATAGTTTACAAGTGTTTGCCATTACAAAAGCTGAATCTCTAACGTTTAACATGGTTAAAGAAGTTGTTGCTTCTGTACACATTACTTTACCTTGAAAATTATTTTCTGGTATTACAAGTAATGGTAATCCACCCACATGGTCTAAATGAGAATGACTTACCAATACATGAGTAATGGTTGACAAATCAACATCTTTAAACTTTTTATAGTTAACGTCAAACTGTTGCTTTGGAGTTAATCTACTATCTTGATGAAATCCCATATCTAACATTATACGTAGTTTTTCATTTGGAATTTCAACAACCATACAACTTCCTGTTACCTCGTCATCCATACCATAATATTCAACTACAAAATCATGAATAACTTCTCTTCTTTTCTTTACTCCCAATGTTTCCATCCTTCCTGTTTGTACAATACCACAAGGGTATTATAGGTTCTGAGTTATACTAAGATGTTTAAATAATAATGTTTATACCTATAATATACATTTTTTGGTTATAAATGTAAACCTTTTAAATTAATAGACTACAAAAAGTAGTCTATTAATTGGTTTTATTTATTATTTCTTTTTAACATAGGCAGTTCCCATACTAATCCAACCTACTCCTGACTTTAATTTACCTAAGCCATTTTTCTGTTCGACAATTGTGTAAACCTCTCCCCTTTTAACCGTTCCTACAACCGCAGAATCAAAGTTGGCTTCTTTACGAATATTTAAACTATCACAGATAATTTCCACTAAGAAACTACCATTTGAACTAGATGAGCTTGTAGAAGATGATGAACTAGAAGATTGTGACTTTTTAGTTAATCCTAAGTATTCGACTAATCCTTCAACTACTGCGTCTGCGTAAGCTTGTTGACCTTTATCAGAGATAATTACAGCGTAGTCATTAGCTGTATCCATGAAACCACCTTCACATAAAATAGCAGTTGCATTACAAGTTAATACCGCAAACGAAGCGGTTTTAACTCCACGATTTCTTAACCCAGTTTTAGAAGCTAATTTTGGTGCAACAATATTTGCTAATTTTTTATCTTCAGCAGTTCCTTTTGTATGCCAATAAACTTCCGTACCAGTTCCTCCGCCCGCATTTTGATGAATAGAAATATGAATGTCTGCTTTTAAAGAGTTAGATTTACTAACACGAGCATTTAAAGAAATATCTGTTTTACCTGTTGGGTCGTCAATACGATGTACCTCCACCCCATTGTAGTTAGCTAAGGCGCTCATAATTTTGCGTACCACTTTATCGTTTAAAGACCATTCTTTATATACTGCTCCTAGATTTGAAGCTGTTTGTTTTCCTGATGTATTTAATCCATGTCCTGCATCAATTGTGATAATTTTATTTGCCATTAACATCATCTCCCTTATTAATTAACGTTTTCTAAACGGTCATCTATTCCATTGTCATCCTCATCTATAAATAATGATTGAGACTTGGTGGTTGGATTATTTAAGATTCCTACCATCACCAACACATTTAAAAACGCAGTTACTATTTGTTCAAAATTATCGGGTAACTTAATTAGGCCGCCAAGTGACATTTCAATTAATAAAGCCGCAATAGCGCTCCAAAGTAAGTAATTATTACATCTTGCTCGAAAGAAATTCTTTTTTGTGCTTTTTATCTGTACAGTATTTAATCCTGTAAGGTTGTTGTTTGATTTAGGCATGGAATCACACCTTTCTAAAGTTTAATCATATATTCCTCGTTATAAATTAGCCATCCAGAACCACTTTTTAATTTAAGAAACTCCCCACATTCCTCAACAACAGTAAAGACTTCTCCATTATTAACATAGCAAGATATTTCGTTGTTATCTACCTTGTTTTTGTAAACTGGAATATTTTTACCTGTAATTTTAACTAAGTAAGGTTTGAATTCTTCGATTTGGTAAACCACTTCACCTTTCGAATTAAACACTTTATAATCTGGGTTTTCTTCAACTTTCTTTTTAGCGTTTTCCAAAACTTGATAAGCCCCAATTTGAGATTTACTATCTTCCCAGTTTAATCTTACTCGGTACATTTCTTGTTGTGGCTCTGGTTGAATAGGCTTAACTTCTTCTTTGTTGGGCTCTTCTGCGATGGTATCATATTGAGCCAAGTCATATTGTTCAATTAGTTTAATTAATTTTTGTGAGTAGTCTGCCTCTGTGCAATATCCTGCCAATCTAACCTCTTCACATGCTTCCTTGTAGTCTTTGGCTTGTAATACTTTGGTGTATCGACTTGTTTGTAGCAACTCCGAATGGTCTAAAATACTCTCATCCCATGAATCATAGGCTCTCCAATTAGCTCCATTCACCCCGATTACTTTCCCAGACCAAGTGATGGTTGCTTTAATTCCAAATAGGTTGTTATAATCTTTTGCTAGTACACTTTCTCCCCAACCACTTTCTAAAATGGCTTGGGCAATAGTTAATGAAGCTAAAACTCCAGTGTTTTGCATATCTTTAACTGCCATTGGTGCAATTCTATTAATAAAATTTTCTGTTTTTACACTCATGCTACATCATTTCCTCTTTTGTATGACATATCAATCTTACGACCATCTTTAATTAATGAACAATTAACAACAATTTCAAAACCACCCATTTCGGCTATCTCTACTAAGTGATACATTACTTCTGAAATATCATCACTGGTTACTATAATGTCTGTTGGTGTAACTTCTGACTCAACTTGATTTTGTCCTGCAAAAACACTAGAGAGCGAGCTATCACTATCATCAAATTCTAGGCAGTCTTGTAAAATATAGTCCACCCTTTCCCCACTAGACATTAATACTTCACAATAATATTCACCATTGGCAGACACTTTAACTTCTACAATTTCTCCCATTTGACCTAAACAACTAAACTCCTGAGGTTCAATAATTACCCACCCATTGTTTGTTTGCAATTCCCCTCGACTGTTAATTTCATAGCCTTTTGTTAGTAATTCTGGGTAGGATAATAAACGTACTGTCTTACTCATAATTTATCAATCCCTTCAACTATTGTTTTGATATTACATTTCATCACTACTTCAAAGTTACTATGTGATTTGATTGGATTCCATGTTGTAGTGTCTTTCACAATGTTTAAAGGCGTAAAGTGTTGCATATACTTTTTTGAAGGGTAATCTCTCTGTAATTCCATTGAGAATATCTCGACTCGTGCCTACATTGAGCATTTTTCCCTCTTTGACATAACCACCTAAATGAGCCACACCACAACCATTGAAACCTATTCCTATGTGTTCGTCATATTCAACATTACCTAAGTTGGCAATGCAATACTCGACTATACCTGAACCCAATGAGTGTCCTGAGCAAATCAATGGCTTACCTTTAACTTGAGCCTTACATAATTCATCCTTAACGATTGCTAATGCTTGCTTATGTTGATTAGGTGTGATGCCTAATGCAACCTTAATATTAGCCAACCAATCCACAAATGAGTTTGTACCACAGATAACCACAAATATTCCATCCTTTAAATCAAAGATTTCTACCCGCAATCCTGATAGTCTGACTATACGATTTGTCATGTGTAGGTAGGGTGGATATGCTAATTCATTATAGACACAGTTATTTAGGAACGTACATAGTTCATATTGATGTTGATTGAGTTTCATTCTATCACCCCCTGTGAAATGAATTTACTCCATATTTAATGCTAACTCATTACGCACCTCTTGCAATTCTGTTAGAATTTGTTCTGTTTGAGGTGCATTGATTTTTCTTCAATAGAAGATAATTTAATATCGTATTCTTCTTGTCCTGTTTCTAGTTGAGTAGTCATTGTCTTAATCTCATCAATTTGTTGTTGCACCTCAGCTGAAGTGCCTCCTCCACCTTTTTCTACAAAGTGCATATGTTACTACATCAAAACCCATAAGACACCTACTGTTTTATTGTTTATATTAATCCCAATCTGCACAGTCAAATGTAATGGTATTTTCACCTTGTTCCAAATCAATCACATAGAAAACTGGTCCCCATACTCCTGTATATTTAGTAGCAATTTTTAGCACACCATCTAAATAGCTGTATGATTCAATTTTGTCACTGTCTACACTAGGAATAACGTTGGTTAAATCTAAAGGTTGACCATTTAACTGAATATTACTATATTGCTTTTTATAAAATCCTTCTGTAGAAGAGTTCCCAAAAAATGCCATACTCACCTTACTAGCCGTTTCTAGGTTGAAGGTACATTCTCCACTTCCTTCTGCATAAGTAGTTACCCAATCTTCGCTTGCTATCGTCAACCAACCATCAAAAGCAACAGTTTCTTCAACTGTGATTGTGGTAGTTAATGTTGTAGTAGTTGTAACCAAATCGCTTTCTTCAACCTTTTTGGCTTTCACTGTTGAAACTCCACTTCCACTAAAGATAATTTCATTGGTTTGAAGGACTCTACTACCGACGCCATCCACTGATGCAAAGTTATACCCCACTGGAATAATGTACTTTTGGTTGGCTTTAACTGTTGCAGTTTGTTCTTCTTCTTTGGTGATTTGTTGTTTATTAACTGTGATAGTTACAGTTTTTGTAATGATACCTTTTTGGTTCTCTTCTTCGTAAGGTTTAGTAACTTTTACAACACATTGCCCAACTGCACTGAACACTACTTGCCCATTTTGATGCGTACCCACACCACTAACACTAGAGAATGTCCATCCTTGTGGAATAGTGTAGGTTTGATTTGCAGTTTTGGTTAATGATTCACTCTCTTCTTTATCAACTGTTTTTTTACCAACTGTAAATGTTAAAGTGGCAACTTCTGACCATAGGTTGCGATTATCCTTAACTTTTAATTGTATAGATTGCTCCCCTGCAGAATCATATTGAGTTTTCTTATTACTTGAAAACCATTCATCACGTTTTGTAATACGCTCATTTTCAAACTCAACGTCATATAGATATGAGATAGTTTGGTCTACCACTGGTTCAGCAGGTTCGATACGGAAATTGGAAATTACAGGTTTCTTAGGTTCGGCAATCTTAAACTCAATATATTTAATATCCGACCATTTACCTCTCTGGTCTTTAACTTGGACACCCACTTTGTTTTTACCAACAGGATAGTTATTACGCTTGTTGTACCATTTTTCCTCTGCCTTACTTGAGTTATCATAGGTAGCTTCATAATTGAATGTCACTGCCTCTCCCCAAGCCAGGTCAATAGGGGTCATGGTTAAACTTGTGATTTCTGGCTTATTGTATGCACCATTTGGTTTAACCACTATGCTGCTATCTACTAACGAGTGCCAACTTGAACTTTCTTCATTGAACATATAGACATTCCCCGTATCAACTACAACACAAGTACTTCCTTGTGCTACTAGATAAGGTAATTGAGCTACTTCTTCTTCGGTTGAAACAGCATACTCAACCACGCCGAATTTATTTGCATTAGTTTTCTTAATCATAAATTTCACCTTCTTTTTAGATTGATGTGTATTAATTAAATCACTGGACACAATATTAATGCGAGTAAGTGATTTACCCCTCTTATCCACAAAGCCCATACTTATCTCATAATAATTGCACTACACGATTAGTCATATGTAAGTAAGGTGGATATACCAATTCATTGTAGACACAATTGTTTAAAAACACACATAGCTCATATTGATATTGAGTGAGTTTCATTTTGTCACCCCTGTTTTATATCCTACTCTATAATAGTTTGCAATAAGGGGATGGCTTCAACATTATCTTTTAAATCTTCCTTAATCGCTTCAATGTCAACTTTAATTTCTTGAATTTCAGCTTTTATCACTTGTGCTTGGTCGTTAGAGTAGTCCTTAATCATCTTTTTTGCTAAGGCATATGTAATAATATCCATTTGGTCTCACCTCATTTTATTAAAAGTTAAAAAAGAGAGGAGGTCAACCCTCCTCTTCCTTTATAATTTAATTAGTCTTCGATAACTGTGAAGAATACACAATTTCCTAAAACTTGTTCTGCAGTTAATACTCTTTGTTTTAAGGCATTTACTGCTAATTCGTTAGCGTTAGCTTTTGCCTCAACAGTTGCAATACCTGAATTTAATTCTGCAATATCTCCTGTGTTGGTAGAAACTTGACCTTCAACTACTGTCATACGACCTTGTAAGTCAGTTACTTTAGCTTGTTCTTTAGTTAAGTCAGAACGTAATCCTTCGATTAATTCTCCATTTTGAGCAGCTTTTGTTTCCACAGCACCCACACGAGGAGTTAAAGCGTTGATTAATCCTGTATTAGCATCTACTTTAGTATCAACAGCAGAGATAGCGCTATTTAACTCTGCTTTAGCACCCTCAACTGCAGAAGTGATTTGACCAGGAATTCCTGCAACAGTAGCTTCAACTGCGCCAACTAATCCTTCTACACGAGAGATTTCACTTGCAACATGAGTTAAGTCAGCTTTACCGTTGATTTTTCCTTGTAAACCAAAATCTAAATCACCTTCAACAATTTTGTCTGCTTTTGCACGGTAAGTTGAAGCAGCTTCTGCTTTAGTTAAGTAGTTTACTAAATCTAACTCAGTTGAAATTCCATCGAATAATACCCATCCAGCAGGAGGTGTTGGTGAATCTAATACAACAGCAGCGTCAGCACCTTTGTAGATGAATGCTTTCTTCACATCGACTACGAACACTAAGTCCCCAACCTTAGGCGATAAACTAGCGCCTAAGAACTCATCCATAGTAGAGAATACTAATGTGTTAGAGTTTTTATCAGTGATAGCTGCTTTAACTTCATTGATTTTGTTTTCTAATTCTGCTTTGTCACTAGCTAATTCATTACGGATAGCTTCTTCTTGACCTTTTGCACGAGCAACTTCAGTAGCAATAGCTTCTGTATTAACCTCAACTAAACCTTGTAATTCTACATCTTTAGCTTTTAATTTTTCAACTTCTTCTGCATTTTTAGCAATAGACCCTTGTAACTCAACGTCTTTAGCTTTTAATCCAGAGATTTCAGAGTCATGCCCATCAATACGAACTTCTAAAGCACTATCTTTGTCACGTAATTGCCCTAAAGTAGTATCTTGTTCTAAATCTTTTGCGTTGATAGCTTCAATGCCTGCTTCAATGTTTCCTACTTTACCTTGTAGAGTTGCTACTTTTTCTGCCTCTGCATCAACTTTACCCTCTACACGAGCAATCTCTTGGCTAACTACATTAAATTTAGCTTCAGCACTTGTCCCATCTTGTAATTTAACTAACTCAGCTAAAGTTGAAGGATTAATATTGATTAATTGTCCTTCAGCACCTCTTTGTTGTAATTGTACCTTGATAGTTTGAGTGTTTTTTGTTTTTTTGTTTGCCATAATAAAATCATCCTTTCGCTTGCGTCTCTGCGCCCTGTTAATGTATTTTTTATATATGTAAAGAGGTTTCAACCTCAATACAACGATTTGATTCTCCATTCAACTTTCTTGGATGGAATGATTGTTTTTTTTGTGCAACCTATTGTTTAACTGAGATGGTTGGCACTATCCCCATGTTTATATAGTCTTCTACTTTCTTTTTCAAGAGTTCTATCTCTTGTAATAAGACCTCAATAGATGGTTCGGAGCTTCTATCAACGCCCCCATTGTGTTTAACAATGATTGGGGGTTCTTCGCTTGAGATATCCTCGGCTTTGATTGATTGTTGCTCGATTCTTGTAAGTCTTGTTAAAACGTCCTCTTCAACAATGATGGACTCATCTAACACGTCTTCCGTATAAACCATCTCATTTAAGGTCTCCCTTAAATTACTACCATTGGGGAGTTTAACACAACTATCTAGTGTAATTGGGTTGATATTTTCCAACCCCTGTTCTCCTGCTCTGTGAAGTTGAACCTTTAGCAAAAGAAACACTCCTTTCTCTAAGCAAAATACCTTTGCCCTATTTTGTAGCTTCAACTAACTCTTGGGCATTCATTAATGCAATTAACTCGTCATATTCTTCTTTAGTTAAGTATCCTCGTTTTAAATAAGTTGTTAATTGACGTTCTAATGTTTCTCGAACATACGCTCCACCCAAAATTATAATTTTTGCTTGTTCATAACGTGATAGTGCCATTGCACCTACCCCTTTGCTTTTAAGACTAAATACCTGTGCTACCTGTGTCGCAGCCAAGATGCCAGAATCTTCTAATGCCCACTCGATTTCACATACTCGATAGTCCATACCCCATGTGGTTGCAACAAGATTGACCGAATTAACTTCTAAAGAAGCAACTCGATTACTTAGTGTCTGTTCTTTCTCTACTATTGTGTAGTTAACGATAACACTGTCTTCAACTTCTTCGAAGTCTGAAACAACTAGCGTTTGGGTTTCCTTATTAAAGCTAGGCTTATTTCTTCTCACAGGTTTGAACCCATGTTCTTTCATTAGGTCAACATCTAAGTTAAAGTTTAAAATTAAACAACCATCTTCCAGCTTATAATTTTTGGGTGCTTCAATTAAAGCACCATTTACCACTTTTGCATATACCATGTTGTCACCACCTATTCTAAATAAATTTTTGTAAATACAATCTCAGTGTCCTCAGGTTCTCCACCTCGCACTTGAACCTGAATACTTGTTACTTCACCACTAATGCTCGCTTTTAGCTCTAGGCTAAAGTGAGTGTCGTCAATCATATGGTCTTTTATGTGGACGATTCCCTGTGAAGAAATCCATGAGTCAGTACCCCCACGAACTATGTAACCCTCAATTAAAAATCTACTACCACCTTCGACGGGGATACTGTTATTATAGAACACTGCATATGTTCCAGTTGAACGAACTGTTAGCGTGTCTGCTGTCATTTCATACTCTGTTTGAACCGTTTGCCACCCTGTTATCTGTGTAATATCTCCTAAGTAACCTCCATCGGTCATTCCTCCACCACCAGCAATAGCTCCTGTGTAAATGTACTTAAAGGTGTTAATTGAGTCCATAGGATGACCATTAAAGTCAAAGAACGCTTGGTTATCTACTACACTACCATAGCTATAATCACCAGCAATTTCATGGTCATATTCCGCAGCATATTTACTAGCCCATCCGGAACCATATTGACCCCAAATAGGTTCATTTTCAGCCCATACTTTACCAACTGGAATCCATGCACACTCCCAGTAGAATACTCCAAGCCCTTTGTCTTCAATATTGTGGATTAGGTTGCACATATCTCTAACGTGCTGCGCTTGTCCTTGAACGGTTAGTGGATACTTCATATCTCCCATCTTTTCAGATAGGGCATTTGGGTAGTTGTCTCCATCCTCCGAGGTAAATGGATATTGTGTTTCTGCAACCATTACTTTTTTACCATACGTGTTAGCAATGGCTCGTAACTGAAACTGTAAGTTTTCCATTGAACCATGAATATTTGGATAATAAGATGAGGCGAATACATCATAGTCAACATTATGGTCATGGTACTCCTTAGAAATCCACTCGTAACTATTTTGAGGGTCTGTGTTGTGCACAACCACTAAGATGTTTGGGTCAATTTCTCGAACTGCACGACTACCTGCATTCATTAATTCGGCAATTGTGGAGAATGAAACTACTGTATAATCACTACTTGTACTCCAAGTAGCACATCCACAGAATGCATATCCTGTTTCGTTTCCTATTTGAACCATCCCTACATCTACACCAGCGTCAACAATTCGTTGTAAAGACTCTTTTGTGAACTCATAAACATCATTAACCCTTTGTCCAGTACTATGGTCTTGCCATGCTTTAGGTGCTTTTTGTTTTGTTGGGTCTGCCCAAAAGTCTGAATAATGAAAGTCAATTAAAACCTTTAAACCATTCTGAGTAGCTCTCTTACCCATTTTAATAGCCTTATCAACGTCACAGTTCCCTCCACCATAACCATTACCATCGGCATCATATGGGTCATTCCACACTCGAATACGAACGTAGTTTACATTTGCTTGAGCAAGGACTTTGAAAACATCTGCTCTTGCTCCCCAAACATCATAGAATTTAACCCCACTTTGCTCTAAAGAGATGATACTTGAAACGTCCACACCTCTAACAAAGTCGGGGTTTAACCCATTAATTTTACTAATGTTGATGGATGGGTCTGGATATGGTCGTTCTTCTGTTGACCCCATTAAAAGTTTTTTACTCATAAACAATCCATCCTCCCAACCATGTTTCATTAACATATGTAAAGATAAACTCATATGTTTTAAGAGGTTGGATGTCTGGGATTTTCTGCCATTTGACAGATGGGAACGTTAATGTTAATTGACTCACAGTGTTAAAGAATAGATGAATTTGAGTAAATTTTGATACATTTGGAAGTACAATAGTGTCGCCATTCGATACTGAAGCGTATTGAAACTTATCAGATGTTAGAGTTAACCTTCCACCAGAAGCAATGTTCGTTACTAATACCTCTGTGTAATCCTCACCTTTATCTCCCTTGTCACCTTTGTCACCCTTGTCTCCCTTTAGACTACCATTGTCTAGTTTCTGTTGAAATGTTTGCCCATCGGTGAACGTAACTTGAGTTGCTTGGTGACTATGTGTTAATGGAGCTTTTTTAACAACCTCTTGATTCACTTCGTTGATTGCTCCAACAACTGTCTTGCTAGATGTTGCTAAAGTTGAATCTTCTTTTGTTTGGTAATTGCTTAAATCTACACCTCCAGATAAAGATGCTTCTGCAATTTTATCATTTACATAAGATTGTGTCGCCATGTCTCGAATATCTGAGAGGTTGGCTTTTTGAGTTAATTTTTCGTTAACCGAGTTTAATTTATCTATAAGTTTACCACCCTCATCGTCAAAAACTAAATCTAAACTAGAGGGGGTTAAAAGATATGTTCCATCCACATCTTTCAACTTTTTCTTTTTATAAACACTTGACATGATACTTCTCCTCCTTAATCCTTATATTTTGACAAGCCTTGTGTTTTTGTTTTCGTGTTGATGATTTCACTCTCGCTCACTACCTATAATTATTAAAGAGTCCTTTATTCATTTAATAGAAGAGCCTCTAATTTTGCTAGACGTTCTTCCAATAATTCTTGTTGTTTAATTTCTTCTTTTAAATTTTCAATCTCTTTAATAGCCGATTGCAATGCTACTGGCAATACACTAATGTAGCTTTATACGTTGTATTAACATATACCATCTTCATTACCAAAAAGCTCACAATTTTCTTTCATAAATAGTTCTGCATTTTCAATAACATCTCCACCATTTTCAAAATATTTATCAAATAGTTCAGGAGATAAAATTGGTTCAACTACGGTTTTCACATATTGTTCAGCAGTTTCGTTGAAATATAGACACATTGTGATAGAGCCATATTTATTAACCCTATCTAAACTAATGTACCCCACTTTCCAAATTTCCGCTTCAATTCCTAAATCTGTCATTACTTTCTTTTTAATCATTATTTCCATCTTCCTATCGCTATATACTCAATATAAGTTCTTATACCCGTTTGAGTTGTTGGTTTCCATAAATAAACTGCTCCAGTTGAGGTGGTTGTTGGAGCGCTAGTTTGACACACCATGATTGTAGTACCTCCATCATTATATGCATTAATCATTACTTTTGGTGCTTCTAGAAATGCAATATTAAATGATTGCCCTGCAATATGTGGAGAACTAAAAACACTTCCCCAAGCAGTTGTTATATTCCAAGTACCATAAACTTTCATGATACTAACTTGCATTCCATTAGGAAATCTCCAAGTTTGACAGTTGTTATTTGAACTCATGGAACAATTTTTATCTGTCCAAATAGAATAACTTTTACTGTCTGTACCACTATACCATGTTGGATTATCACCCGATTTTATAGTAGTGTGTAGCGTAGATGTCCCGAACTCTGAAGAATTATTAGTTTGATTAACAAATGCTAAAGCTATATTGCTACCATCATTACCAGTACCATATATGTATTCCCCCGAACCAACTCTAGAGCTACCTTGTATAACTAATCCACCACTTCCATAAATATCCCCACCAACATCTAATGCACCTTGCTCCCATATCTTTCCAATACCCACTCCATCTTCCTCAATGTTGAATACGGCATTAGCCGTTCCCATGCGATATTTAAGAGAAGTTGTATTATAGGTATCTTTAATCTCTACCTGAACATCGTAAGAGGATAAAATGCTAAATCCCCCTCCAAATGATATAGAGGTTGTTCCTTGATAATTTGGCAAGTCAACCCAATCTTGGACTGTGCTCCACGTTGACGAGTTGGCAGTTTTCTTTAATAGGCGATACTTTTTCGTGTTAGCATTTCCATTATTTGGGTTTGAAATTGTGTAGTTAAGATTAGAGTAAATATATTCTCCATTATCCTGGGGTGTTCCCCCAACATCTGCTCGATAGGGGGTGAACGATAGTGTAGGTTTATCGTAGGAGTGTACAGTAACAGTTTGACTTGCTGAACCAGTTCTTCCTCGACTATCTGTTACCTTAACCGTATATGTATACTTACCACTATTCATTGTTTTACTTGTTCCACCACTAGATGATGTAGTGGACAATCCTTCTCCACTTATGGTGTAAGATTTAATTGTTGAACCGTATACTCCTTTGGCGTTAATGGGCTTAACCGTAAACGTGGTTTTATTACTAATGTTTGTCCCATTTAAGGTATTATTTGCCGCAATAGAAATTCCAACAGTTGGTACAACACTGGAAGGAACTGTTACAGTAAGAGTTTTGGAAGCAGAGCCTATGATGGTGTTTCCATTTTTCGTATATACAGTAATGGTAACCGTTCCACTTGTGGCATTTGGTAATTCGCTCATATCTGTTAATGCTGGTGTAAATTTATAGGATGTACCAGTAATACTTCCAACGAGAGGTACATTTATAGACCCCAGCTTGTAGTGAATGTCGTGTGTAAATGAGGAACTTGCCTTACTAATTGTAACTGTTACCTCTTGTCCAAACTCACAACTTGTTTTATTTAGGGTAAAACTTGATACTCGTGGAATAGTTGGTAGAGAAACGGTTGAGCTACCACTTCCACTTTTTGTTGTATATGTTCCAGCACTGGACAACCCATTACTATAACTAAAAGAAATAGGTACACTACATTTCCCACTACTATCATGACTTACTGTCCATGTGCGTCTACCTAGTTCTGTTTTACCACCAATGCTCGCACTTTTGTTGGAAGTGACTGTTGTTCCATTAATCACACACGTCCAGTAAGAAGATGTTGTTGTATAACCATTACCATTAAGATATACAATAGCTGTAACCGTTGAACTATTGGCGGAAACATTTTGTGTTGAAGACCATTCGCAAGTCAGTGTATAGCGACTATTATCGCAACTTCCTGTTATTGTAGCCATATTTTTACTCCTTTTTTATTGTGACATTACTAATTTTATTTTAAAAGAGAGGGTGTGTATTTACACCCTCTTAAATTATTACTTTGTTTTATTAATTGTGTTAAAGTTAATAAAATTAACTTAACATTTGTTGAACCATGTAATCTGCGATTACTTGTTGTCCATTACCATTTGGATGGGTTGTGTCCCAATCACCCATGTAATTACTCACCGATTTGTCTGCATCCATTGAATCCAATGAGTAAAGGTCTAGTACCTCAATTCCCTTATTGTTACATACTGTTACAATAGCGTTTCGATAATCCTTTAATGTGTGACCAGACTTGTTGGCAGTTGCATGACCACCGATACGAATAGGTGTAAAGAATGTAATGCGACCACTTGGGTATCTTGATTTTAGTCCATCTGCAAGCACATTTAATGCGCCATAGAATGTAGACTTGTCTGTACTTGAAGGACTACCTAAAGGAACTCCTAGTATGAAGTCGTTGACCCCACCAAACACTGTAACAAGATTAGCACCAGAAGGCAGACTACTATAATAGTTACAGAATGAACGTGCATCTGGAACTGTTGCTCCACTAGCTCCAGTGGCAACTACACGACCACTTTCTCCATAGTTATTAGCACGTAAACTACTTACACGAGCCATTCTGGCTGGGTATGCCTGGTCATTCCCTCCTACACCAAAGCCATATGTAATGGAGTTACCAAAAGCAACCCATTCTCCTGCTGTGTTTTGCTTTGTAACAGGGTGTTGAATTGCAACTAATCCATCAATTGTAGTGTTTCCACCACTTCCTCCAGTAGAGCCACCACCTCCACTTGATGAGCCAGTTACAGTAATGGTTGCACTTAATGTTTTACTATTACTAAGCGTGATGTTTAAGTGGTCAGTTCCAGAAGAAACTCCTCGAACGGTTACAGATGTAGATGATTGTGATGCAATTGTAGCACAACCAGTAGAAACATAAGCATTACTTATTGTGGATGAAGTACCACCTACATTGAATGTTTGTGTATTGCCTACACTAATTGTGGCGCTCGTTGGAGATAGGGTTGGAGAATCAGATGAACCTCGAACTAACAGTAATAGGTACACTTATACTCGTTCCATCAGTAAGAACCACGTTTAAGTAGTCTTGCCCTTCTCCTTGAGCTTGAATTGTTACAGATGTATTAGATTGATTATAAATAGTACATTTACCAGTTGCCATATAGACCGTTTGAATTGTTGCACTTGTTCCACTTAAAGTAAATGTTTGCGTATTGCCTACTGCGATTGTAGCACTAGATGGAGTAATTGTTGCTCCACTTGGGGTTGGTGGAGTTCCACCAGACCCGGTGTCAGAACTTCCACCACCTGTATTTCCTCCACCAGTAGAGCCACTTCCTCTACCAGAAGTACCGTTAAACATTTTCTCAACTAAATAATTAGCAATAGCTTGATGCCCTTTAACTGTTGGGTGGTAATAGTCGTAAGGGACGAAATATCCACTACTAGAACCTTTTAACCACTCAAACTCTGGAACAGTAAATAAGTCTAACACTTCTAATTTATGTTTATTACACATTGTAACAATAGCATTACGGAAATCTTGTAAAGTGTGTCCGTACATATTTGTACCACTATATCCACCAATCTTGAACGGTGTGATGAATACAATACGAGATGTAGGATATTTTTGTTTTAACCCTGTTATTAGGACGTGTAGAGCTCCAAAGAAATCTTTACTATCAGTTGAACCCTCTACCCCTAATTTACTATCGGCACGATGGTCATTTACAGAACCAAAAACAGTAACTAAGTCTAATCCGTTAGCCATTTGTGTATAACGATTACAGAATGCTTGGTCGTACCCTGGCTCTGTTAAAGCTAGGTTGTAACCATCATTAATACATGAACCTGAAATACCATGATTATGAATATTTGCTCCAATCGTTTTAGCAGCGACATTGGCATAAGAGTAAGAGCTTCCACCTGCACCTGCACCTGCTGTGATACTATCACCTAAAGCTCCCCAATACGTTGGATTGCTTTTCTTAGATGCTGGATATTTAATAATAACTAATCCATTTGAATCCATTGCATCATCTGCTCCACCTGTGTTTCCTCCTCCAGAGCTTCCATTGTCAGAACCGGAACCACCACCAGAGTTGCTATTAGAAGTAACCACTACACCACAATATGCAGTTTTATTACCATCTTGCGTTGTAACACGAATAGTCGTATTACCACGAGAAACTCCCGTTACTTTACCATTTGAATCAACCTTAGCGATGCTAGGGGCATCACTGCTCCATGTTACTGCCTTATTAGTTGCATTTGATGGCAATACTGTTGCAGTTAAGTAACGTGTTTCTGAACCTGCAATTACAATTTCAGTATTATCCAATGTTACCCCTGTTACTGAAACTGTTCCACTTCCTCCAGAACCACTAGAACCACTAGAACCAACGGTAATAGGCACACTTAAACTTGTACCATCAGTAAGAATTACATTTAAGTAATCTCGACCCTCAGCCATCGCTCGAACTGTTACAGATGTACTAGATTGATTATAAATAGCACATTTTCCGTTAGCCATGTAAACGGTTTGAATGGTCGATGATGTTCCACTTAATGTGAATGTTTGTGTAGCACCAACTGCTATTGTTGCACTTGATGGGGTCATTGTAGCACCAGTTGCACCACCTCCACCACCACCAGATGAACCTCCACTTGATGTTATACTTACAGACACTTGTTTTGATGACACTCCTGTTGAAGTCAACGTAATCGTTGCAGAACCTTGTGATGTACCATTAACTGTCACGGTTTGTGTACTGCTCCAGTTAGATGTAGTGAACGTTAATGAAGATGGCGATACTGTTGCATTTCCACTAATTGAGATTGATACAGTTTGACTGTTTGTTGGTTGTCTATCTAGTTTTACAGTGAATGTTGTTGAACTTCCACTCACAACACTTACAGAGGTTGTCGATGTTACAATTTCACCATATGTAGTAGAACCACTTCCACCACCAGTTCCACCATTTGAACCTCCACCAGTTCCTCCACCACCAGATGAACCATTACTATCCATATTTTCATATGTACCATAATCATCAATACATGGGTTGTTAGTATCTCTATTTACTACCTCTTTAGACACGTAAGAACCCTTAACAGTACAATCAATTAATAGACCTGATTGTGGTTTATCTTTGGTGAAAGTACAGTTTTTAGCAATATTACTTACTAAGTTTAGGTTGTAGAATAAACCAGTTACGGTGTTGTCATGGAATCGCGCAATACCATGTTTAAGGATGTCTTTTTCTCCTCCACCACGGATGGCCACTCCATCAAACGTAGAGTTCTTAACTTCAACCCAACGAGTACGCTCCCACATATACATTCCGTCTGCTCTCATGTTGTTGACCACGAAGTTGTGACCTGCACACGTTAAGAAACCATTATGTGGACATTCGGTGATTGTAAAGTTTTCAAAGAACGCATCCTGCATTCCGTCCCATCCATCCTCTGCATCATAAGCACACGTTGCAGATGATTGACCCGAGTTTGTAATTGTACAATCTTTTACTAAGAAGTCTTTCATTTGACCTTGAGCCATACCGACACATCTAGCATTGTCAATAGCTACATTCTCAAACTTACAATGTGTTGGCACACGTAAGAAGTGATAATGTACATTCCAATCTGTCTTCTGACGTAATCCTAAGAATACAGTACGGGCGTAGTAAGCACCACTAGGAATCTTAATTTGACGATATTGATAAGCGTTTACTGCTTCAATAAGGTTGCGTGATGAGTCGTAGAAATAAACTACCATGTTAAAGCTACTAAACTCATTACCTTGATAGTTCAAGTGAATTGACACAGTTAAGAAGTCTGATTTCCCAATTGCACCAGAGATATTTGTAAACTCTTTGGTTCTAGTTCGGTAAGAACATGGTTTGTCTTGACCAGTTGTAGTATCAATATCTCCTAATTCAAATCCATTTACCTTATCTCCTACTAATACTGGTGGGAAGAATGTTGTACCATTTGGACTCTTACTTGAAATACTATTTTGCAATCCATATCCCGTAATGTCTTTGATTGTCACATCATATAACGAGCTGTATCGACATGAGCCACCCATTTCGAATCCAGATACCCACTCAGAGTTACTTGTAGAACCTGCATAGTCATGACCGAAGTAATCTCCTTCAAATGTTCCATTGTGAACATGGGTGTCGATTGCGTCGGTCATCTTAGCAATTAAAGCACCATTTCCTGTAAATGGATTTGTTTTAAATGTAGAGCCATTCATATCAAAGTCTAATCCACTAGGAATTTCAAAACCATTTTCGTCAACAACATATGTTGCTCTGTGCATAACAATCTTATTATACCCTGCGTTAACTTTATCTTTTAATAATTGAGTTAACTTGATACTATTGTTTGCACATTCTGACGCTACGGCAGACTTATTATAGTCACTTGCGTACTTAACTTTTATTTTATCCCAATCCTTGTTTATACCTTTATAAACTCCTGTTCCTGTACGGTCTGGAATTAAACATAAATATTTACCACTTGGAACAGTTGCGCTATTGTAAGCGTTTTGAATTAAATTGTTAATTGAATCTGCATTACCATTAGCCGAGCTAACATTTACGAATTGTTTTTGTTCTCGGTCTTTGTTGTATGTAATACCATAGCTTGACAAGTCAGAAGTTGTAACTGTATACACATTTGTATGAGAGGTGTTGTTCTTAACTCGCACATAGTTGAACAATTCATGAGAATAGCGTCCATATTGGTCACGTGCGATAATAGAATAATGATATGTTCCCTCGTTACTGAAAGAACCAATTGTTACAGTGTGTTCACCTGCTGACAGGTTAGTTAACACTTGGTCTGCTTTCCCATCACACTTAACAATAACTTTGTAACGGTAGAAATCTCTATCTAATGTATAGCTACGTCCATAGAAGTCAGTAACAAAGAATTTAACTGTTAGGTTTTGACCCGTAGAGATTGTAGGTTCTACATAGTAGGTTGATAAATATGGAACTTTATTTCGTAACTCATTGTCTGGAATTGAAATAACATCCGAATCATTTGAGCCACTTCCACCAGTTCCCCCACCTCCGGTAGAGCCATTGCTATCTCCACCACTTGATGAACCTGTTACCGTAACTGTGATATTATATAAATGTCCTCCATCGTCGGTTGTGGCTGTTACTCGTGTAGTTCCTGCACTAACCGCTCTAATTAATCCACTATCTGATACACTAGCCACTGATTCTGTTTCTGCCCGCCACCAAATTTTTTGGTTGGTAGCACTGCTTGGTACAACAGAAGCAACCATTTGTCGTGTTTGACCAACTTGTAAATTTACTTGCCAAGCGTCAACGTTGATTCCTGTAACTGGGACATTTCCACCAGAACCAGAGCCCCCTCCAGAGTTGTCTCCACCAGAACCTCCTCCACTTTCAGTACCGTTAAACATTTTCTCAACTAAATAATTAGCAATAGCTTGATGCCCTTTAACTGTTGGGTGGTAATAGTCGTAAGGGACGAAATATCCACTACTAGAACCTTTTAACCACTCAAACTCTGGAACAGTAAATAAGTCTAACACTTCTAATTTATGTTTATTACACATTGTAACAATAGCATTACGGAAGTCGGTTAGTGTGTGTCCATATAAGTTTCTACCATCGTATCCCCCGATTTTAAATGGAGTAATGAATACAATACGAGATGTCGGGTATTTTTGTTTCAACCCTGTAATTAACACATGTAATGCACCAAAGAAATCCTTACTGTCCGTAGAACCTTCAACACCTAACTTACTATC